>Ga0187894_10000102_pt1 | contig 105468 bp, 94 predicted proteins | sample GBC1701081metaG_FD_136650 | JGI IMG/M metagenome (GOLD analysis project Ga0187894, IMG submission 136650) | White microbial mat communities from a lava cave in the Kipuka Kanohina Cave System on the Island of Hawaii, USA - GBC170108-1 metaG ...
TAAATGCGCTCGCGAAGATCCCCCGAATATGGCTTGCCCATGATCCACCTCCAAACACGGTGAATCACAAACCAGCCCGCAAGGGAATCCCACGCGATTCACTTTTGGAGTCCGATGCTCTAGGATCCGCACGCCAAACCGCTTTGCAACCGCCGGTTGGGATGCTTAGGCACAGCTGAGCGGAGGGACTTGGATTGGCATTGGCCGCGTTGATCGCCGCCTATCATGAATCGGCGGAACCGGGGGTGTTGCGCGCGACCCTTCCGCTTGCCGGGCGGACGGTGATCGAACGCCAGGCGCGGCTCGCCGCTCTTGCCGGCGCCACGATCATCGTCATTCTCGTCGAACGGATGCCCGCGGCGCTGACCGCCGCGCTCGACCGGCTGCGTCGCGACCGGGTGCCGGTCCATATCGCGCGCAATGCCGAGGAGGCGGCCGAGGCGGTGGATCCGTCGGCGCGGCTGCTGCTCGTCGCCGACGGCGCGGTCGCCGATGGCACCCAGATGGCGCGGCTCGCGGACGGCACAATGCCCACGGTCCTCACCGTGCCCGACGGCGGATTCGGTGAACTTTACGAGCGGATCGACGGCAACTCGCGCTGGGCCGGCCTGGCCGCGGTCGATGGCGCGCTGCTCCGCGAGGTCGCGCCGATGCTGCGCGAATGGGACATGCAATCGACCATGCTCCGCCGCGCGCTCCAGGCCGGCGCACGTCACCTCATTGCCGACGGCCCGGTGGCGATCCTCGACAGCGACGAGGATCTGGTCGCGCTCGAGCGCCGGATCGTCGCCAGCGCCGCCGAAACCGGCGGTGGTTGGGCCGAGCGGATGCTGGCGCCGGCCGAGCGGGCGCTGACTGGCGTCCTGACGCCAAGTCCGGCCACGCCGGGCATGATCGGCAGCGCCGCGACTCTGCTCGCCGCTCTGGGCGCCGGGGCGTTCGCTTATCAATGGCTCCGGACCGGCCTTGCGCTGCTGCTGCTGGCGACGCCGCTCGAAGGCACGGCGCTGCGGCTCGCGCGGCTCAGAATGCAGGATGACGTGCCGCACAGCTGGTGGTGCCTGCTGCTGCCCGCGCTCGCCGGTGCCGCGCTCGCCGCGCTCGCTTATGCGCTCGCCGCGACCCACGGCTGGGGGATGATCCTGCTTGCTTTCACCACCCTTGCGTTCCTGGCGGCGCTCGCGATCGAGACCGAAGGCCGGCCGATCCGCGGCACATTGCTGCTCGCCGAACGCCGGGGGATGATCTGGCTGATGCTGCCTTTCGCTCTGCTCGGACTTTGGCACGCCGGGCTGGTCCTGTTGTTCGCTTATGCCGCGGCGTCCTTTTTCTGGGCGCAGCGCCAGGCGCATCCCCCACAACCCCTTTCCTAGGATTCCCCCTCTTAGGATTAGCGACAGTTTAACCCTGTGCGCGCTAAGGGGAATTGATGGCCGAAGCGGGATCCAGCCGGCGGGAGACGAAGAGCGACGCTGCGCGGCTTTTGCTGGCCGCGGCGCGGGAGCGTTTTGCCGTCGCCGCCACCGACCTGCTGCTGCCCGATCAGTCGCGCCTCAGCGAATGGCAGCGCCTCACCGCCGCAAACCTGTTGTCGCGCCTGGTCCGCGCGATCGAAGACGATCTGCGCGCGCGTCTTGCGGCGCACTTTACCGCGCATGAGGCGCTCCACGCCGCTTTGTCCTCCGCCAACGTCCCGATCGCCTTGCCGATTCTCGAGCGGGCGCAGATGCTCCGCGATCCCGAGCTCACGGTGGTCCTGGTCCGTCGCGTCGAGGAGCATCGCTTCTGGAAGGCCGGCGCTCCCGCCGGCGAGGACTGGCTGTTCGCCCTGGTCCGCGATGACGACGAGGCGGTCGCCGCCGAAGCGATGGAACTGGTGATCGCCCGCAGCCGGCGGTTCGACCGCTTTCTCGAGCCGGTGATGGGGCAGGTCGAGCTTCCCGCCGATCTCCAGCACCGGCTGGTGTGGATGGTCGCCGCAGCGCTGCGCCATTATGTCGTCCAGCAGCATCGCGTCGGCGCGGTCGACGCCGCGGTCGAGGAGGCCGCGAGCGCGGTCATTGCCGCTTATGACGAAGGCGACAGCCTCGAGGCGCGAGCGATGCGGCTGGCCCGCTTGCTCCATCGCACCAGCCGGCTCGACGGTGCGACGCTGGCGCGGATCATCGCCGACGGCGTGCTGCCCTCGTTCATCGCCGGCCTCTCGGTGCTCTGCGCCCTCGGTCAGGACGCGGTCTGGGAAGTCCTGTCCGATCCCCGTGGCCGGGGCCCGGCGCTGCTGCTCCGCGCCGCGGACATCGAGCGCGACGCGGCGGCCGCGATCCTGCTCGCCTTCAACGCGCGCGGCCCCTTGCTTTCGGGCGCCGAGGGCGATGCCACCGCCGAGCAGCTCGAGCTCTACGACACGATCGATCGACCTTCCGCGCAGGAGGTGCTTCGGCTCTGGCAGGCCGATCCCAGCTACCGCGCCTGCGTCGCCCGCCTCTCGACCCGCGCCCGCTCGGCGGAGGCGGCATGAGCGACGCGCTCGCCGATGACGACCGGCCGGTCACCGGCCGGGTCGACGCCGAAGGCCGGCTGATCGCCGCCGATCCGCAGCTCGCCGCGCTCAACGCGCGCGCCGGGGGCGGGGACGGGGGTATGCTGTCGGTGCCGCAGATCGCGGCTCTGGCCCGGCTCGCGCGCCGGCTGGGGATCACGATCTCTCGCGCCGCGATCGCTGCCGACGGCGAATGCGACATCGATCTCTGGGTCCGCGCCGAGCCCGCCGGCGATGAAGTCGCCTTGTCGATCACCGGCTGGGCCGAGCGTCCGGCCGAATCGCCAACGCTCGACCCGGCCGAGCGCGAGACGGATTTCCTCCGCGCGTCGGCCGACTGGACCTGGGAAACCGACGAGACTTTGCGCCTCACCGCGCTCTCCGCCGGCGCCGCCGGCGCGATCGGCCGCGCCCCGTCCGAATTGCTCGGCAAGCAGCTGACCCGATTGTTCCGCTTTCGCGAGAGCGAGGACGGATCGCTGCCGTTGCTCGCCGCGCTCGCCGAACATGCCGGCTTCCAAGGCCAGGCCGCGGAGCTGCGCGCCGGCCGCAAGGGCCGCTATCTGCTCTCGGGCGTGCCGCTGATCGACGGCATGGGCCGCTTTGCCGGTTTCCGCGGCGCGGTGGTCAGCCAGAATGGTGAAACGGCCCCCCCAGCGCCAGGCAAGCCCGCCGAGGCGGCAAAAGAGCCCGGCGCGTTCGGCAAGCGGCTCGATCAGGCGCTTCGCGCCCCGCTCGGCCATATCGTCGACAACGCCGAAAAGCTGCGCGCCCAGCCCGAAGGCCCGCTGCGGCGCGACTATGCCGGCTATGCCGCCGACATCGCCGCTGCCGGCCGCCATCTGCTCTCCCTGGTCGACGACCTGGTCGATCTCCAGGCGATCGAGCGCGCCGATTTCGTCCCCGACGTCGAGCCGCTCGATCTCGCCGACGCCGCCCGCCGCGCCGTCGGGCTGCTCGCGGTCCGCGCCGCCGAGCGCGACGTCCGGGTCGACGGCCCCGGCGACGAGGAGATTCTGCCCGCCACCGGCGACTTCACCCGCACCCTGCAGGTGCTGATGAACCTGATCACCAATGCCACCCGCTACTCGCCCGAGGGCGGCCAGGTCTGGATCCGCACCGAGCGCGAGGGCGATCTCGCCGCGGTGATCGTCGCCGATCAGGGCAAGGGCATCGCCGCCGAGGATCAGCGGCGGATCTTCGACAAATTCGAGCGGGTCGATCCGAACGAGCCGGGCGGCACCGGGCTCGGCCTCTACATCGCCCGCCGCCTCGCCCGCGCGATGGGCGGCGAGCTTTCGGTCGACAGCGCCCCCGGCCAGGGCGCGCGCTTCACCTTCACGCTTCCTCTCAGGAAAGAAGCGTAAGCGCTGAAAATACAGGTGCTATCGCTGACTGACGGGTACGTAATCGCGCTGAACCGATCCGGTATAAAGCTGGCGCGGCCGGCCGATCTTCTGCTCGGGATCGGCGATCATCTCGTTCCACTGGGCGACCCAGCCGACGGTGCGGGCGAGCGCGAACAGAGCGGTGAACATCGTCGTCGGGAAGCCGATCGCCGACAGGATCACGCCGGAATAGAAATCGACATTGGGATAGAGCTTCTTCTCGACGAAATAATCGTCCTTGAGCGCGACCTGCTCGAGCTCGCGGGCAGTGTCGAGCACCGGATCTGAGATTCCGAGCGTGTCGAGCACCTCCTGCGCGGTCTTCTGCATCACCTTCGCCCGCGGATCGTAATTCTTGTAGACCCGGTGGCCGAAGCCCATCAGCCGGAACGGATCGTCCTTGTCCTTGGCGCGGGCGACATATTCCGGGATCCGCTCGGGCCGGCCGATCTCGCGCAGCATGTTCAAGGCCGCCTCGTTGGCGCCGCCATGCGCCGGCCCCCACAGGCAGGCAATGCCGGCGGCGATACAGGCGAACGGGTTGGCGCCCGAAGAGCCGGCGAGCCGCACCGTCGAGGTCGAGGCGTTCTGCTCGTGATCGGCGTGGAGGATGAAGATCCGGCGCATCGCATTTTCGATCACCGGATTGACCTCATAGGGCTCCGCCGGGACGCCGAAGGTCATGCGCAGGAAATTGCCGGTGTAGGTGAGGTTGTTCTGGGGATACATGAACGGCTGGCCGACAGAATATTTATAGGCCATCGCCGCGATCGTCGGCATCTTGGCGATCAGCCGGTGGCTGGCGATCATCCGCTGCTTGGGATCGGTGATGTCGGTCGAGTCGTGATAGAAAGCGGACAGCGCGCCGACCACGCCGCACATGATCGCCATCGGATGAGCGTCACGCCGGAAGCCGCGATAGAAGGTCGCGAGCTGTTCGTGCAGCATGGTGTGGCGGGTGATGGTGCGGGTGAAGGTCTCGAGCTCGTTCTTCTTCGGCAGATCGCCGTAGAGCAGCAGATAGGAGACCTCCATGAAGGTCGAATGCTCGGCGAGCTGGTCGATCGGATAGCCGCGATGGAGCAGGATGCCGGCGTCGCCGTCGATATAGGTGATCTGCGACTGGCACGAGGCGGTCGAGGTGAAGCCCGGATCGTAGGTGAAGACGCCCGCGTCGGCATAGAGTTTGCGGATGTCGACCACGCTCGGCCCGACCGAGCCCTGCAGCAGATTATAATCGTGGCCCTCGTCGCCGATGGTGAGGCTGGCTTTATCCGCCATGTTCGATACCCTTCCCCGTCAGCTGATCCGCGACGCGGCCGAGGCTTTCCTCGCGCCCGAGCAGAACCAGCACATCGAAAATCCCCGGCGAAGTCGCTCGTCCGGTGAGCGCCGCGCGAAGCGGCTGCGCCACCTGACCGAGCTTGACGCCTTCGGCCTCAGACACCTCTCGCACGGCCTGCTCGGTCGCCTCGGCGCTCCAGGTTTCGACCCCGGAAAGGGCCCGGTGGACGAGGGCGAGCAGATCGTGCGCGCCGCCTTCTAGCAGGGCCGCGGCCTTGTCGTCCATGTCCAGCGGTCGCGCCTTGAACAGGAAGGCAGAGCCGTCCGCTAACTCGTTCAGATCCTTCGCTCTTGGTGTCAGGACCGGCATCGCCTCGGCGAGCAGGTCGACATCCTCGGCATCGAGCCCGCGGCCCAAAGCGCCTTCGACGCGGTGGCCGATCAGGCTGGCCAGCCGGCGCGGCTCGGCGGCCTTGAGATAATGGCCGTTGAGAAATTCGAGCTTCTTGGTGTCGAAGCGCGCCGCCGCGCGGCCGACCTGGGGCAGATCGAACCAGCGCACTGCGTCGTCAGGGGCGATGATCTCGTCGTCGCCATGGCCCCAGCCGAGCCGGAGCAGAGTGTTGAACAACGCCTCGGGCAGGATGCCGAGCTCGTCGCGATAGGTTTCGACCCCGAGCGCGCCGTGCCGCTTGGAGAGTTTCGCGCCGTCGGCGCCGTGGATCAGCGGCACATGGGCGTAGACCGGCTCTGGCCAGGCCATCGCCTCGATGATCGCGCGCTGGCGGAAGCTGTTGTTGAAATGATCGTCGCCGCGAATGACGTGGGTGATGCCCATGTCGTGATCATCGACCACCACCGCGAGCATGTAGGTCGGGCTTCCGTCCGAGCGCAGCAGCACGAAATCGTCGATCTCGGCATTCTGGACCGTCACCGTCCCCTGGACCTGGTCGTCGATCACCGTTTCGCCCTTCTGCGGCGCGCGCAGGCGGACGACGAACGGCTGATCGGCGGGGCCGTCGCCGCGGTCGCGCCAGGGGCTGCGGGTCCGGAATGGCTTGCGCGCGCGCTGCGCCTCCTCGCGCTGAGCGGCCAGCTCTTCCTGGCTCATCCAGCATTTATAGGCCGCGCCCTTGTCGAGCAGCGCGTGCGCGACTTCGGCGTGCCGTTCGGCGAAATGGGTCTGGAAATAGGTCTCGCCGTCCCAGTCGAGCCCGAGCCACTTCATGCCGTCGACGATCGCGTCGATCGCCGCCTGGGTGGAGCGCGCTTTGTCGGTATCCTCGATCCGCAGCAGGAAGCGGCCTTGATGATGGCGCGCATAGAGCCAGTTGAACAAGGCGGTGCGCGCGCCGCCGATATGGAGAAAGCCGGTCGGCGAAGGGGCGAAACGCGTGACGACTTGACTTGCGCTCACGCGCTCATTCTCCAAGAATGACGGCCATGGCGACCCGGGACGGTGCCCCTAGCATAGCCCAAGCGCCGCCACCAACCGTGCGCGGACCGCTCGTCGTCGGTCTCGGCCGCGCGCTCGAACGGCTGTTCGAGGCCGAGCGCGACCAGCTCCCTCTCTGGCTCCCGGTCGGCCTGATCGCCGGCATTTCCGCCTGGTTCTGGCTGCCCGACCGGACGGCGTGGATCGCCTTCCTGCTCGCGGCCCTAGCGCTGCCGCTCGGCCTGGCCGCGCGCGGCGGCGCGACCCGTTGGGGCCGGGCGCTCGCCTGGTTCGGAATCGCCGCCGCTCTGGGCTGCGGACTGGTCTGGGTGAAGGCCGAGCGCGCCGCGGCGCCGCGGATCGAGCGCGAACGGATGATGACCTTCGTCGCCAGGATCGAGGCGGTCCAGCCGCTCCCCGCCGAGGAGAAGGTCCGCCTGCTGGTCGCGCCGAACGCTCCGGGTCCGGGCGCGGCCCCGATGCCGGCGCGGCTGCGGATCAATGTCGAGCAGGCCAAGCTCATTCCCGGGCTCGATCCCGGCGCGCAGGTCCGGATCCGCGGGTGGATGATGCCGCCGGCGCCGATGGCGGCGCCGGGCGGCTATGATTTCGCCCGCGCCGCCTGGTTCCAGCGGATCGGCGGGACCGGCCGCGTGCTCGATATCGCGCTGGTGACGCCGGCATCGCATCAGGGCTGGCGCGCGACGATCGCCGATTGGCGCCGGCGCCTCTCGAATCATGTCCGCGCCCAGCTCGACGTCGCCGAAGGCGGCATCGCCGCGGCGCTTGCCGCCGGCGATCAGGGTGGCATCCCCGAAGCCGATGCCGAGGCGATGCGCCGTTCCGGCCTTGCCCATCTGCTCTCGGTCAGCGGCCTCCATCTGACCGCGGTGGTCGGCGCGGTGATGCTGCTGACCTTGCGGCTGCTGGCGCTGAGCCCGACGCTCGCCTTGCGCTTTCGCCTGGTGCTGATCGCGGCCGCGGCGGGCGCGCTCGCCGGGATCGCCTACACCCTGCTGACCGGCGCCGAGGTGCCGACGATCCGCTCGTGCATCGCCGCTCTGCTCGTCCTCGCCGGGATCGCGCTCGGCCGCGAGGCGCTGACTCTGCGGCTGGTCGCGGTCGGCGCGCTGGTCGTGCTGCTGCTCTGGCCCGAATCCGCCGTCGGCGCGAGCTTCCAGCTGAGCTTCGCGGCGATCACCGTGATCGTCGCGCTCCACGAACATCCGCGGATCAAGGCCCTGCTGTCGCGCCGCGACGAAGGCCGGCTCGCCAAGCTCGGCCGCTTCCTCCTGGGCCTGGTGTTGACCGGGCTTGCGGTCGAGCTGGCGCTGACGCCGATCGCCTTGTTCCATTTTCACAAGGCGGGCCTTTACGGCGCGGCGGCCAATGTCATCGCCATCCCGCTCACCACGTTCGTCATCATGCCGCTCGAGGCGCTGGCTCTGCTGTTCGATCTGGTCGGGCTCGGCGCGCCGCTCTGGTGGTTGACCGGCAAGACGCTCGGCTTCCTGCTCTGGCTCGCGCATGTCACCGCCGAAGCGCCCGGCGCCGTCGCCCTGCTTCCGGCGATGCCGCGTGGCGCCTTCGCCTTGATCGTCGCCGGCGGCCTCTGGATCTGCCTGTGGCGCACTGCCTGGCGCCGCTGGGGCGCGCTCCCGCTGGCTGCCGGCACCCTCTGGGCGCTGGTCACGCCCGCGCCCGACATCATCGTCACCGGCGACGGCCGTCACCTCGCATTGCGCGGCGCCGACGGCCGCCTCGCGCTGCTCCGCCCCAAGGCCGGCGACTATATCCGGGACACGCTCGCCGAGCTGGCCGGCGCCGAACCCGATTATAACGAGCTCGAATTTCTGCCCTCGGCCGCCTGCAGCAGCGATCTTTGCGCCGCCAATCTGACGCAGGGCGGCCGGACCTGGCGGCTGCTGGTTACCCGGACTCCCGATCGCATCCGCTGGCAGGAGATGGTCCGCGCCTGCGCCGAAGCCGACATCGTCGTCGCCGACCGTTTCCTGCCGCTCGGCTGCCGCCCGCGCTGGCTCAAGGCCGACCGCCCTCTGCTCGCCCGCACCGGCGGCCTCTCGATTCGGCTCGGCGCCCGGCCGCATATCGCCTCGGTCGCTGACCAGGTCGGTCGCCACCCCTGGGCGCCGCGCGCCTTGCCGCCGCGGCCGCGATCCGCCAAGCCGCCGGCGATTCCGGCTTCGGGAGGCCCGCAATGAGGACGGCGTTCAGCCCGGCGTGGTGCAGGCGATCTCGTTGCCGCTCGGATCGACGAACTGGAAGCGCCGGCCGCCGGGAAAGGCGAAGATCGACCGCGTGATCGTCCCGCCGGCGCGGGTCACAGCGGCGAGCACCGCTTCGAGATCGCCGACCTCGATCACCGGCAGCGGTGCCTTGGTTGCTTCGGCGGAATCGCCCTGCAGACCGATGTCGGTGTCGCCGGTCAGCGTCGCGGCGTAGGTCGGCCCGAACTCGGTCAGCGACCAGCCGAACGCGGCTTCGTAAAAGCTCTTCGCCGCGCCGACATCGGCGACCGGCAGCTCGACATAGTTTAGCCGTGCCATCCTGGCTCTCCCTGATTATTCCAATGCCAATGCACGCCGCATTCTCTCACCGGGTCGCGACCGCCACCGACCTGCCTGCGCTCGGCGCCCTGATGGACCGCGCGATCGACCAACTCCAGCGCGACTTCCTCACGCCGGCACAGATCGTGGCGAGCCATGCGGTGATGGGGCTGGACAGCCAGCTCGTCGCCGACGGGACCTATTTCGCGGTCGAGGAAGGCGACACGCTCGTCGGTTGCGGCGGATGGAGCCGCCGCGCGACCCTCTATGGCGGCGACCACAGCACCAAGCTGCGCAACGCCCGACTGCTCGATCCGGCGACCGAGCCGGCTCGGGTCCGCGCAATGTACACCCACCCCGACTATGTTCGGCGCGGCATCGGGCGGTCGATCCTGCGGCTGTGCGAGACTGCGGCGGCGGCAGAGGGCTTTCGGAGGGTCGAGCTCGCTGCCACCCTGGCCGGCGAGCCGCTCTACCGCTCTTGCGGTTATGCGCTGGTCGAGCCGCTGGCTTCGAAGGTCGAGGGCGTCACGGTTCCGCTGCTGCGTATGATCAAGACGATTGTTTGAATCGAACACGGATCACCACCCACGCCGGTCCAGCTTCCCAAAGCCCGCCTCTTGATGGGAGGCGGGCCTTCAGTTGGGATACGGGAGCTCAGTACCGCCGCAGCAGTCCCGCCAGCCTTCCCTGGATCTGGACCTGCTCGGGCCGATAGCGCTGCGGGTCGTATTGCCGATTGGCAGGGTCGAGCCGGATCATCTGGCCTTCGCGGCGGAAGGTCTTGAGGGTCGCTTCCTCGTCGTTGATCAAAGCGACCACGATCTCGCCGTCGCGGGCAGTATCCTGACGGCGGATCAGGGCGAAGTCGCCGTCGAGAATGCCCTCGTCGACCATCGAATCGCCGGCCACTTCGAGCGCATAATGCTCGCCGGGGCCGAGCAGAGCGGCGGGAACGGGGAGGGTGTCGGTGCCCTGCAGCGCCTCGATCGGGGTGCCGGCCGCGATCCGGCCGTGGAGCGGAATGTCGAGCACGTCATTGGCGGGGTGCGGCGGCGTCGCCGGCGCGCCGGTCTGCGCCGCGCTCCTGGCCTCGGGCACCTTGAGCACTTCGAGCGCCCGCGCCCGATTGGGCAGCCGGCGGATGAAGCCGCGCTCCTCGAGCGCCGAGATCAGCCGGTGCACTCCGCTCTTCGATTTGAGGTCGAGCGCTTCCTTCATCTCCTCGAACGAGGGCGACACGCCGCTCTCCGAAAGCTTGCCGTCGATATAGAGAAGCAGCTCATGTTGCTTGCGCGTGAGCATTTCCGGTTCCCTCCCGATGGAACGTATGTGGAACGTCTAAGGAACGTTACGGAAGCTGTCAAGCGCGGGCCTTCTCCGCTTCGCCGAGGAAATTGGCGAGCAGCTTGTGGCCGTGCGCGCTGGCGATGCTCTCGGGATGGAACTGGACGCCGTGGATCGGCAGGCTGCGATGGCGGACGCCCTGGACCGTGCCATCCTCCGCTGTGGCATTGACGATCAGGCAGTCGGGCACGCTTTCGGGCGCGACGACCAGCGAATGATAGCGTGTTGCGGTGAACGGGGAAGGCAGGCCGGCGAACAGCCCGCTGCCGTCATGGGCGATCGCCGAGGTCTTGCCGTGCACCGGCGCGCCACGCACGATCCGGCCGCCGAAATGCTGCGCGATCGCCTGATAGCCCAGGCAGATCCCGATCAGCGGCATGCCCGCTTCGGCGCAGGCCGCGACCAGCGCCGGCGAGATTCCGGCCTGGTCGGGGGTCCCGGGCCCAGGCGAGATCAGCACCGCGTCGGCGCCGCTCGCCAGCGCCTCGGCCGGATCGAGCGCGTCGTTGCGCTCGACCCGCACCTCGGCCCCGATCTCCCTCAGATAGTGGACGAGGTTCCAAGTGAAGCTGTCATAATTGTCGAGGACGAGAATCAAGTGGCTATTCGGCGCTTCCCGCCAGCCGCTGCCGCAGCCGGCGGAGCGCGTCCTGGTTGCGGCTGATCTCGCTCTGCAGCTCGACCGCGCGCGCGAATTGTTGCGCGATCTCCTCGGGCGCGGCGCGCGAGAATTCGGCGCGCGTCGTCTCGATCATCCGCGGCTCGGTGGCGGCCTCGCCGGCGGTGCGTTGGGCGTGGTGGACGACATACCAGCCCTGGCCGTTCGGCGCGGGCAGGATCCGGGCACGACCCTGGGGGATGCTGAACAAGGTCAGCAACGGCGGCGGCACCTGCTGGCCCCCCTGGCTGATCTGCACCCGGCGCAGATTGACGCTCTGCGGCGGCGGAACTCGCGGCTGCGCCGCGGCATAGGCCAAAGCGGCGGGCATGCCGCGGTTGATCCGGTCGGCGATCGCCTGGGCGATCGCGCGGCCGCGCTCGAGCGCGCGCTGCTGGACCAGGACGGCGCGGACCTGGGCCTGGATCCGCGCGAGCGGCGGCGGCGCCGCGGGGACGACCCGCTCGATGCCGATCAGGGCGAAGCGCTGGTCGGGCGTGATCGTCTCGACCACCGGCTCGGGATCATCGGCGTCGATCTCGAACGCGCTGCGCAGCAGCGGGCTGAGCTCGGGCGGGACGACGAACGGCTGGTCCGGAGACTGGCCGGACGCGGTGATCGGCGGGGTGGTGACGAGCTGGAGGCTCTGGGTGCGCGCAATCTCCTCGACGCTGGCGCCGTCGGCGATCTGGTCGTCGATCCGGGTGATCAGAGCGCCGAGCAGATCGGCCGTCTTACGCTGTTCGATCGCCTGCGCGATCTCGACCCGGACGTTCTGCAGCGGCCGCCCCGGCACGGTGTTGACCCGCTCGATCCGGACGATGTGAAAGCCGAGCTCGGACTGGATCGGCCCGATCACCGCGCCTTGCGCCGCGCCGAACGCTGCGGTCGCCACCTGCGGCGCGGTCGCCTGCGCGAATTGCCCGCGATTCTGGTTGGGAAAGGCGATGTCGGTCGGGCCGAATCCGGCCGCGCTCGCCGCATCGGCGAACGATCCGCCGCCGCGGACGCGCTGGGCGAAGGCCTGCGCCGCCGCCCGGTCCTGGATCACCACCGACTGGAGATCGCGGGTCTCGCGCGGGCCATATTGGGCGGCATGCTGGCGATAATAAGCGGCGACCTCGGCATCGGTCGCGGTCGCGGCCTGCGCGATCCGGCTGCGGTCGATCATCGCATAGCGGATCACCCGCCGCTCGGGGATCGAGAAGCGGTCGCGGTTGCGGGCGTAATAGGCCGCGACCTCGGCGTCGGTCGGCGCGATCCCCTGCGCCATGAGCTCGGTCGGAACGACGCCGATCGTGCCCTGTCGCCGTTCGAGCAGCAGAGCGGCATATTCGCGCGCCACGCTTTCCGGTGTGGCGGCGCCGAGCCCGATCGGGAGCAGCAGCTGGCGCTGCATCAGCGATCGGGCGATGTCCTCGCGCAGGTCCGCCTCGCGGATATTCTGGCTGTCGAGCGCGCGGCGGAACGTCGCGTCGTCGAACTGGCCGGCGAAGTTGCGGAACGCCGGGATGTTGACGATCTCGCGGTCGATCATCCGTTGCGACACGATCAATCCCTGAGCGCGGCCGAACGCCATGATCGCCTTGCCGATCAGGGTCTGGCGCAGGATCTCTTCGAACGTCCGGCCGGCGAGGAAGCTGTGCATGTCGAGCGTCGGCTGCTGCTGGCGGGCGCGGTTATACTCGCGGTTGATGACGTCGGTGAGTTCCTGCTCGCCGATATTCTCGCCTTCGACCCGGGCGACGCTGGCGCCCGATCCGCCGCCGCCGATCGAACCGAGGCCGCCCATGCCGCCGGTACCGAAGCCGGTGATGACGATCGCCATCAGCGCGAGAAACAGAATCGCGCCGGCCGCCCAGGTGCGGGTGGTGCGTCGGAGGGAGGCGAGCATTGGAATTCCTGACGAGAAGAGGGTCGGCGGGGTCATAATGAGGCACCCCGGCCGCGGCAAGCTTGGCACCCGCGCTCATGCTTGTTAGGGCGCCCCGCTCAGCCAAAGGGATGGAAATATGGCGCTCCGCCGCAAGCTCGTCGTCGGCAATTGGAAGATGAACGGCAGCCTCGCTCAGCTCGCCGAATTGACCCCGATCGCCGAGGCGGCGCGCGAGGCCGGCGGAGTCGATGTCGCGATCTGTCCGCCTTTCACCCTGATCGCGGCGGCGGGGACTCGGTCGGGCGGGGTGATCACCGGCGCCCAGGATTGCCATGCCGAGCCGAGCGGCGCCTTCACCGGCTCGGTCTCGGCGCCGATGATCAAGGAAGCCGGCGGGCGGCTCGCGATCGTCGGCCATAGCGAGCGCCGCGCCTTTCAGCACGAAAGTGACGAAGAGGTCCGCGCCAAGGCGGCCGCGGCGCTCGGCCACGGCCTGATCGCGATCGTCTGCGTCGGCGAAAGCGACGAGCAGCGCCGCGCCGGCCGCCATCTCGAAGCGGTTGATGCGATGCTCCTGGGTTCGCTCCCCGACGAATGGGAGGAGGGCGAGCTGGTCGTCGCCTACGAGCCGATCTGGGCGATCGGCACCGGCAAGGTCGCGACCCCGGCGGACATCACCGAGATGCACGAGGCGATCCGCGCCGCTCTGGTCGGCCGCCATGGCGACAAGGGCGACCGCATCCGCATCCTCTATGGCGGCTCGGTCAAGGCCGACAATGTCGCCGAGATCTTCGCCTGCCCCGAGGTCGACGGCGCCCTGGTCGGCGGCGCCAGCCTGACCGCCGACGGCTTCATCCCGATCATCGAAGCCGCCGCGCGCGGTTGAATGCGGTCCGGCCATCGCCTAGTTTGGACCCTAAGTCGGCTGCAACCTGAGAAAGAATGAAATGTTCAAGTTCCTCCTCATCATCCAGGCGATCGTGTCGGTGGCGATGATCGGCGTCATCCTGATGCAGCGCTCCGAAGGCGGCGGCTTCGCCGGCGGCAGCCCGTCGGGGATGATGAGCGCGCGCGGCGCCGCCGATTTCCTGACCCGCTCGACCGCGGTCCTCGCCAGCCTGTTCGTCGCCTTGTCGATCCTGCTCGCCGCGGTCGCCGCCGGCCAGCGCGGCCCGCGCGAGTTCGATCGTTCGCTCCAGCGCCAGACCCCCGCGCCGACCGCGCCGGCCCAGCCCGCGCAGCCGTTCAGCCTTCCGGCGCCCGCGCAAAAAGCCCCCGCCGCCGACACCAACCAGACCGGCGTTCCCCTGGCGCAATAAGCGCGCCTGGCGAGACCCGCCAAAATAAAATCCGATTCGCCGGCTTGCCCGAATCCCCTGTGGCGGCTTAAGCCTGTCCTCCCATGGCGCGGTTCATTTTTATTACCGGCGGCGTGGTCTCATCGCTTGGCAAAGGCCTGATGGCGGCGTCGCTTGCGGCGTTGCTCCAGGCGCGCGGCTACAAGGTGCGGCTGCGCAAGCTCGATCCCTATCTCAACGTCGACCCTGGCACTATGAGCCCATACCAACACGGGGAAGTCTACGTCACCGACGACGGGGCCGAGACCGATCTCGATCTCGGCCATTACGAGCGGTTCACCGCCGTCCCGGCGCGCCAGTCCGACAACGTCACTTCGGGCCGGATCTACCAGGGCATCATCCACCGCGAGCGGCGCGGCGACTATCTCGGCGCCACCGTCCAGGTGATTCCGCACGTCACCAACGCGATCAAGGAGTTCATCGCCGCCGACATCGACGAGGATTGCGACTTCGTCCTGTGCGAGATCGGCGGCACCGTCGGCGACATCGAATCGCTGCCGTTCATCGAGGCGATCCGCCAGTTCCGCAACGAGCTGGGCAAGGACGAGCAGGGGCGGGCGCGCTGCGTCTCGATCCACACCACTCTGGTCCCCTATATCGCCGCCGCCGGCGAGCTGAAGACCAAGCCGACCCAGCACAGCGTCCGCGAGCTGACCAGCCTCGGCATCCAGCCCGAAATCCTCGTCTGCCGCTGCGAGCACCCCCTGCCCGACAGCGAGCGCGCCAAGATCGCCCTGTTCTGCAACGTCCGCCAGGAAGCGGTCATCCCAGCGCTCGATGCCAGAACCATCTATGCCGTCCCCGCCCAATATCACGAGGCCGGGCTCGATTCGGAAGTGCTCCACGCCTTCGGTATCGCCGATGTCCCCGAGCCGGCGATGGCGCGCTGGGAGGACGTGCTCGACCGGCTGCTCAATCCGGAGGGCGAGGTGACGATCGGCGTCGTCGGCAAATATGTCGGCCTCCAGGACGCCTACAAATCGCTGACCGAGGCCTTGATCCACGGCGGCATCGCCAACCGGGTCAAGGTCCATATCAAATGGCTCGACGCCGAATTGTTCGAGCATCCCGAGGCCGAGATCGCCGCGACCCTCGAGCCGATGCACGGCATCCTCGTCCCCGGCGGCTTCGGCGAGCGCGGCAGCGAGGGCAAGATCGCCTCGGTCCATTTCGCCCGCGAGCGCCGCGTGCCCTATTTCGGCATCTGCCTGGGCATGCAGATGGCCTGCATCGAGGCGGCGCGGAACACCGCCGGGATCGCCGGCGCCTCGTCGAGCGAGTTCGGCGAGACCGAGGAGCCGATCGTCGGCCTGATCACCGAATGGATGAGCACCGAAGGGCTGCAGCGGCGCGAGGCCAATGGCGACCTCGGCGGCACCATGCGCCTCGGCGCCTATGAAGCCAGGCTCACCGGCAACAGCGTGGTCCGCTCGATCTACGGCGCCGACACGGTCAGCGAGCGCCACCGCCACCGCTACGAGGTCAACATCCACTATAAGGACGCGCTGGAGCAGGGCGGGCTGGTTTTCTCGGGGATGAGCCCCGACGGCGAGCTGCCCGAGATCATCGAGCGGCCCGACCATCCCTGGTTCATCGGGGTCCAGTTTCATCCCGAGCTGAAGTCGAAGCCGTTCGACCCGCACCCGCTGTTCGCGAGCTTTATCGAAGCGGCGGTGAAGCAATCCCGGCTGGTTTAGGGTCCAGACCCGCTCCTTATGAGGCCGTGATGGCGGCAAAGCGGGATGAGCTGCAAGGAGAAGGGCTGAAGGCGTGGCGGCGCCACGGCGAAGCTCTTCGACGCGGCAGATCGCCCGCTTTGCATTCATGCTGCAATCAAACCCTAACCCCGCCCCGCGCCTGAACTCTATCCTCCCGATTCGTCTCGAAATCCCCCGCATCGTGCCGCTCCAGCAGCTGCCCCTCCGGCGCTCCGGAGGTCCGGTTCACCATTCGCCCGCGCTGCACCGCCGGCCGGCCGCCGATCTGCTCGACCCAGCGGGCGAGGTTGCGATAGTCCGCCGTGTCGAGGAATTCCTCCGCACCATAGGCCTCGCCGCGCAGAATCGCGCCGTACCAGGGCCAGATCGCCATGTCGGCGATCGTATAATCCCTGCCGGCCACATATTCGTGGCTCGCCAGATGGGCGTCGAGCATATGGAGCTGGCGCTTGGTCTCCATCGCATAGCGGTTGATCGCATATTCGATCTTGAACGGCGCATAAGCGAAGAAATGGCCGAAGCCGCCGCCGACGAACGGCGCCGATCCCATCTGCCACATCAGCCAGTTCATCGTCTCCGCGCGGGCATGATGCTCGGTCGGGAGGAAGGCGCCGAACTTCTCGGCGAGGTAGAACAGGATCGATCCGCTTTCGAACAGGCGCGTCGGCGGGTCGGTCGAACGGTCGAGCATCGCCGGGATCTTCGAATTGGGATTCACCTCGACGAAGCCGCTCGAAAACTGGTCGCCCTCGCCGATCCGGATCAGCCAGGCGTCATAGTCGGCGCCCTTGTGGCCGAGTGCGAGCAGCTCCTCGAGCATGATCGTGACCTTGACCCCGTTGGGCGTGCCCATCGAATAGAGCTGGAGCGGATGCCTGCCGATCGGCAGCTCTTTCTCGTGCGTCGCGCCCGAAACCGGCCGGTTGATATTGGCGAACCGGCCGCCGCTCGGCGCGTCCCAGGTCCAGACTTTCGGTGGCATATAGCCCGGCGGCTGGTTGGCGGCGGGGTCGGGGGTGTCGGTCATGGCGGTCCTTCCAATCGGGTGCGCTGGGCGCCTCTTATCTAGGGTGCCGAACGGGAAGTTCGATCCCCTCCGTCCGTTCCTCTATTCCGTCATTCCCGCGCACGCGGGAATGACGGGGGAGGGGGTGAAAGCGATCCAATAGTTGACGCCGCCCCGTTTGGGGTGAAGCTCCCTCCATGGCGTTTTCCGTCTTGCTCGGATTTCTGCTCCTGCTCCAGGCGCCGACCGCGCCCGAGCAATTCTTCGTCGGCCGCACCGAAGGGGCGGGGACGGTGCATGTCATGCTCTCGGGCCGCCACGGCGTGCGCGTCCACAGCCGCGGACGGATCGATCGGAGCGGGGCGCTGCTGATCGACCAGGTCGTGGAAGAGGAGGGCAAGCCCGCCCGCCGGCGAAGCTGGCGGCTGGTCCGGTCCGGCCCGAACCGCTTCACCGGCAGCATCAGCGACGCGCGCGGGCCGGTGACCGGCGAGGTGGCGGGAAACGTACTGCATCTTCGCTATCGCCTTATCCAGGGCGGCGTCTCGGTCGAGCAATGGATCACCCTGCAGCCCGGCGGGCGCAGCGCGCACAACCGGATGGTCTTCCGCCGGTTCGGGTTCAACGTCGCGACCATGGAGGAGACGATGCGGCGGGTGGATTAGGTCTCCACCAAAAAACAAATGCCCGGCTCTTTCGAGCCGGGCATCCGTGAGACGACCCTTGCGGGACGTCTACCCCCTTGCGACGCTTCAGCCCGCGCGCCTTTCCTCACCTCGCAAGAGGAAAAGCGGGGCCGAAGCCTCCCCGAACCAGGCCTAAACCTTTGGTTGCGTTCGTTCTCGCTATGCGTACCCGCGCCGCTTGTCATCGCCCGATTGCGTGGTGTGGACACTTTGCCGCCCCCCTGTGGCGCATGGGCCACAGGAGTTGCGAGCGAGTCGCAGGAGGTCGTGTTGCGTTGCGGCACCCGCCACCCTAGAGCAGCGGCAGCCCGTACCGCTCCAGGACCTGCCGCCCTCCATGCGCCTTTCCCGCTATTTTCTCCCGGTGATGAAGGAGACTCCCGCCGACGCCCAGATCGTCAGCCACAAGCTGATGCTCCGCGCCGGCCTGATCCGCCAGACCGCCGCCGGCATCTATGCCTGGCTTCCGCTCGGCCATCGGGTGCTCAAGCGGATCGAGCGGATCGTCCGCGAGGAGCAGGACAAGGCCGGCGCGATCGAGCTGCTGATGCCGACGATCCAGTCCGCCGACCTCTGGCGCCAGTCGGGGCGGTACGACGCTTATGGTCCCGAGATGCTGCGGTTTCCGGACCGCAAGGGCACCGAAATGCTCTATGGGCCGACCAACGAGGAGATGATCACCCAGATCTTCCTCGGGGCGGTGAAGAGCTACCGCGATCTGCCGCGCACGCTCTACCATATCCAATGGAAGTTCCGCGACGAGGTCCGCCCGCGCTTCGGTATCATGCGCGGGCGCGAATTCCTGATGAAGGACGCATACAGCTTCGACCTCGACGAGGCCGGGCTTCGAGCGAGCTACGAGGCGATGTTCGTCGCTTATCTGCGCAGCTTCGCTCGGATGGGGCTCCAGGCGGTGCCGGTGCGCGCGCCGACCGGGCCGATCGGCGGCGATCTCAGCCACGAATTCCACATCCTCGCCGACACCGGCGAGAGCGGGCTGTTCTACGACGCCGCGCTCGAGGATGTGTCGCGCGACGAGCTGCTCTCCGCGGACGCCTCGACCATCGCTCGGCTGACCGGCCTCTATGCGATGGAGGAGGAGGAGCATGCCAAGGTGGCCGATTGTCCGGTCCCAGCCGATCGGCTACGCAGCCGCCGCGGCATCGAGGTCGGGCATATCTTCGCCTTCGGCACAAAATATAGCGAGAGCATGGGCTTGTCCGTTCAAGCTGCGGACGGTTCTCAGGTCTATCCGCAGATGGGCAGCTACGGCGTTGGGGTCTCGCGGCTGATGGGCGCGATCATCGAGGCGAGCCATGACGACAATGGCATCATCTGGCCGGAGAGCGTTGCCCCGTTCCGGGTCGGGCTGATCAACATGCGCGCCGACGACGGCAACGTCACCAGCGCCGCCGACGAGATTTACGGCAAGCTCGCCGATGCCGGCGTCGACACGCTCTATGACGATCGCGACGAGCGCGGCGGCGCCAAGTTCGCGACGATGGACCTGATCGGCCTGCCCTGGCAGCTCATCGTCGGTCCCAAGGGCCTCGAAAAAGACGTCGTCGAGCTGAAAAGCCGCGCCACCGGCGAGCGCGAGGAGCTCGGCATCGAGAGCGCCCTGGCGAGGCTGACGGCGTGAAGGCTGCCCTCACCCAAACCCTCTCCCCAGATGGGAGAGGGCTTGCCGCCCCGGCAGCCCTAGCCCCTCTCCCACCTGGGGAGAGGGAGGGGCCCGCCGCGCCAGCGGCGGGAGGGTGAGGGTGCTGCTCTCGCGCTACGAGCGGATGATCGCTCGGCGCTACCTGCTGCCGGGCAAGGGCGAGGGGTTCATCTTCCTCGTCGCCGGGATCAGCCTCGCCGCGGTGATGCTCGGCGTCGCCGCCCTGATCATCGTGATGAGCGTGATGAACGGCTTTCGCGCGGAGCTGTTCGAGAAAGTGGTCGGGCTCAACGGCCATGCCGTCGTCCAGGGCTATGGCGGCCGACTCGAAAACTGGCGCCCTTTGCTCGAACGGGCGCGGCGCACCCCCGGCGTGACCTCCGCCTCGGCATTGATCGAGCAGCCTTTGATGGCGAGCAACGAAGGCCGGGTCGAGGCGATCCTGCTGCGCGGCATGCCGCGCGCCGACATCGTCTCCAATCCGACGATGAACCAGAATGTCATCGCCGGCTCGCTCGCCGCGCTCCGTCCCGGCAGCAACCGGGTCGCGATCGGCTCGCGGCTCGCCGAGGCGCTTGGCCTCGGCATCGGCGGCTCGATCACGATCATCTCGCCGCAGGGCCGGACGACGCCGTTCGGGACGGTGCCGCGGATTGTCGATTATGAGGTCGCTGCGATCTTCGAGGTCGGCCTTTATGATTTCGACAAGGCGTTCGTCGTCATGCCGCTCGAGGACGCGCAGAATTTCCTGCTGCTCGGCGATGCGGTCGGGATGATCGAGGTCGAGACGGTCGACGCCGATCGGGTCGCGGAAATCCTCGCGCCGCTCACCGCCGCGGTCGGCAGCCAGGCGGTGGTCAACGACTGGCGGTCGATGAACTCGGCCTTGTTCGAGGCGCTCCAGGTCGAACGGGTGGTGATGTTCGTCGTGCTCTCGATCATCGTCCTGGTCGCGGTGTTCAACATCCTCTCCTCGCTGATCATGCTGGTCCGCGCCAAGCGTCGCGACATCGCGATCCTGCGGACGATGGGCGCGACCCGCCGCAGCCTGATGAAAGTGTTCATGACCGTCGGCGTCACGATCGGCGCGCTCGGCATCGTCGCCGGCATGATCCTCGGCACCGTCGGCCTCTATTATCGCCAGCCGGTGGTGAATTTCTTCCAGCGGCTGACCGGCCAGAATCTCTGGGACCCCTCGGTCCGCTTCCTCACCGAACTGCCGGCGCGCACCGACCCGGCCGAAGTCGTCGCGATCGTGACCATGGCGCTCATCCTGAGCTTCCTCGCCACCCTGATCCCCGCCTGGCGCGCCTCGAAAACCGACCCGGTCCAGGTGCTGCGCTATGAATGAGGGCGCCGCGACCGTCCTCGAAGTCCGCGCCCTCAAGCGCAGCTTCGAACAGGCCGGCGTCCGCATCGACGTCCTGCGCGGCGTCGATCTCGACGTCCGCCAGGGCGAGATCGTCGCACTGCTCGGCCCCTCGGGCTCGGGCAAGTCGACTTTGCTCCAGGCGGTCGGGCTGCTCGAGGGCGGATTCGAAGGCTCGATCCGGATCGTCGGGCGCGAAGCCGCCGATCTCGACGACGGCGACCGCACCCGAATGCGCCGCGATACTTTGGGCTTCGTCTATCAATTCCACCACCTCCTCCCCGATTTCAGCGCGATCGAGAATGTCGTCCTTCCGCAGCTGATCTTCGGCGCCAGCCGCACCGAGGCGAGCATGCGCGCCGAATCGCTGCTCGGGGCGCTCGGCCTTGCCGAACGACTGACCCACCGCCCGAGCAAATTGTCGGGCGGCGAACAGCAACGGGTCGCGGTCGCCCGCGCGCTCGCCAACCGCCCGGCCTTGGTGCTCGCCGACGAGCCCACCGGCAATCTCGACGAGGGCACTGCTGACATCGTCTTCGCCGAATTCCTCCGTTTGGTCCGCGACGAGGCCGGCGCTGCCCTGGTCGCGACCCACAATGAACGGATCGCGGCGAAGATGGATCGGGTGTTGCGGCTGCACGAGGGCGTGCTGGAGGCCTAAGAATCTAGACGGTTGGTCGAAACGGCGTTGCCGGCCTTGAAGCCGGCCCGCACCCGACGTCGGTCCTTTTCCGGGAGGCCGAACATGATGACCCGCTTGATCGCCCTGGTGCCCTTCGTCTTGCTGCTCTCGTCCGCCGCGCTCGCCCAGACTCAGCCGGCAACGCCGCCCGCCGCGCCCGCTGCGCAGCCGCCCGCCTGCACCACGCCCGAGCATCGCCAGTTCGATTTCTGGGTCGGCAATTGGAACGTCTACCGCACCGGCACCGAGCAGCAGGTCGGCACCAGCCGGATCGAGACTCTCTACAATGGCTGCGCGATCCGCGAGAATTGGATGCCGTTGCGGGGCGGCGCCGGCGGCAGCCTCAATTCCTGGCTGCCGCAGGAAGGCAAGTGGCGCCAGACCTGGGTCGATTCGGGCAACAGCTATGCGGTGTTCGAGGGACAGTATCGGAATGACGAAATGGTCATGACCGGCGTCTGGGCCGGCGCCGCGGGACCGGGATCGCGGCCGCTGATCCGAATGTACTGGAGCCGCGTCGAAGGCGGCATCCGCCAGCGCGGCGAGCAATCGACCGACAACGGCCAGACCTGGGCGCCCAATTTCGACTTCACCTACCGGCCGGCCAATCCGAGCTAGGCTGATCTCCCCTCGCGCCTTCGCGTGAACCATCTGCTGATTCCTGTGGGTAACCCCCGACCGCCGACTTGGCGCGCCCGGCCGATCCTCCCATAACCCCCTGATGCCCGCGCCTTACGTCCCGCTGCGAATCCTCTCCTGCTACACCATGCTCGAAGGCGCGATCGATCCGAAGGCGATCGCCAGGCAGGCCAGGAAGCTCGATTTCCCCGCCGCCGCCCTGACCGACCGCAACGGCCTCTATGCGGCGATGCCGTTCAGCGACGCCTGCCTTGCCGAAGGGGTGCAGCCGATCATCGGCACGCTGCTTGGGATCGCGCGGCCGACGCGAGGGGGAGAAGGGGACAGGGATGCCAGGCCTCCGCTGATCGACTGGCTCGCGCTCTACGCCCAGGACGAGTCCGGTTATGCCAATCTCTGCTCTTTGGTGTCCGAGGCGCATCTCGGCCGTCCGGTCGAGGAGGAGGCGCATGTCCGGCTCGACGCGCTTGAGGGACGCACCGCCGGGCTGATCGCACTAACCGCGGGCGGCGAAGGGGCGCTGGCGCGGCTGATCGCGGCGGGCCAGATACCTGCGGCCGAAGGAATCGCGGATCGGCTCCAGGCCTTGTTCCCCGATCGACTCTATGTCGAGCTCAGCCGGCGCGGCGACGAGACCGAGCAGGCGGCCGAAGCAGGGTTGATCGACCTCGCTTATGCCCGCGGCCTACCTTTGGTCGCGACCAACCCGGCCGCTTATGCCGACGCCGCCTTCCATCGCGCCCACGACGCGATGCTCTGCATCGCCCAGTCGAGCCATATCGAGCGCTCCGATCGTGCGACCTCGTCGCCCGAAGCCTGGATCAAGCCCGCGATCGACATGCGCGCTTTGTTCGCCGATCTTCCCGAGGCGATCGACAACACATCGGTGGTGGCGCAGCGCTGCGCCTTCGCCGCGCCCGGCCGCAAGCCGATCCTGCCGCGCACCGCCCCCGACAAGCAGGCCGAGGCCGACCAGCTTCGCACCGACGCCCGCCTTGGTCTCGAGCAGCGGCTCGCTCTCTACGCCGAGCTGGGCGCCGGGGAGCGCCAGGCCTATTTCGACCGGCTCGAATTCGAGATCGACGTCATCAGCGGGATGGGCTTTCCCGGCTATTTCCTGATCGTCGCCGACTTCATCAAATGGGCCAAGGAGCGCGGCATTCCGGTCGGCCCCGGCCGCGGCTCGGGCGCGGGTTCGGTAGTCGCCTGGGCGCTGACCATCACCGATCTCGACCCGATCCGGCTCGGCCTGCTGTTCGAGCGCTTCCTCAACCCCGAACGCGTGTCGATGCCCGATTTCGACATCGACTTCTGCGAAACCCGGCGCGGCGAGGTGATCCGCTATGTCCAGGAGCGCTGGGGCCATGACCGGGTCGCCCAAATCATCACCTTCGGCAAGTTGAAGGCGCGCGCGGTGCTCAAGGATACCGGCCGCGTGCTGCAAATGCCTTATGGCCAGGTCGATCGGCTCGCCAAGGCGATCCCGAATCACCCGACCGATCCATGGACGCTCGAACGAGCTCTGAATGGTGTCTCAGAACTCTCTGAAGACTATAAGAATGATGCGGACGTAAGGCGGCTGTTCGATCTGGCGATGAAGCTCGAAGGCCTGCCGCGCCACGCCTCGACCCACGCCGCCGGGGTGGTGATCGGCGACCGGCCGCTGGATCAGCTCGTCCCGCTCTATCGCGATCCGCGCTCGGACATGCCGGTCACCCAGTTCGATATGAAATATGTCGAGGCGGCCGGGCTGGTGAAGTTCGATTTTCTCGGCCTCAAGACATTGTCGGTGCTGCGCAAGGCGGTCGAGATGCTGCGCGCCCGCGGCGTCGAGGTCGATCTCGATCGCATCCCCTGGGACGATCCCGCGGTCTACAAATTCCTCCAGCGCGGCGAGACGGTCGGCGTGTTCCAGCTCGAATCGGAGGGGATGCGGCGTACCCTGGCGGCGGTGAAGCCCGACAATTTCGGCGACATCATCGCGCTCGTCTCGCTCTATCGGCCGGGACCGATGGACAACATCCCGATGTTCGGCGCGCGCAAGAACGGCCGCGAGCCGATTTCCTATCCCCATCCGTTGCTCGAGGAGGTGCTCCGCGAGACCTACGGCATCTTCGTCTATCAGGAGCAGGTGATGGAGGCGGCCAAGATGCTTGCCGGCTTCAGCCTGGGCGAGGCCGATCTGCTGCGCCGCGCGATGGGCAAGAAGATCAAGTCGGAGATGGACGCGCAACGCGCCGGCTTCGTCGCCGGCTGCGAGCGGGTCAATGCGATCCCGGCGGCCAAGGCCAATGAATTGTTCGATTTGATCGACAAGTTCGCCGGCTACGGCTTCAACAAGAGCCACGCCGCCGCTTATGCCCTGGTCGCCTACCAGACCGCCTGGCTGAAGGCGCATCATCCGGTCGAATTCTACGCCGCCTCGATGTGCTTCGACATGACGCAGACCGACAAGCTCGCCATCTTCGCCGACGACATGCGCCGGATCGGCGTCACCTGCCTGCCGCCGTCGATCAACGCCAGCCAGGCAGAATTCTCGGTGGAGCCGGATGGCGAAGGACATGCTGTCCGCTACGCGCTCGGCGCGCTCAAAGGCGTCGGCGAGAAGGCGATGGAGCAGCTTGCCGCCGAGCGCGATGCCAATTGCTTCTTCGCCGGCCTCGACGATTTCGCCGCGCGGATCGACCCGCGACTGCTGAATCGCCGCCAGATCGAGAGTCTCGCCGGCGCCGGAGCGTTCGACGGCATCGCCGAGCGCTGGGCGGTGTTCGCCGCGGCCGAGACGATTCTCTCCGCCGCTTCGAGCGCCGCCGACGCGCGGACCAGCGGCCAGGGCGGGTTGTTCGGCGAAGGCCCGGCCAATGTCGTTCCGATCCGGATGCCGCGCGGCGAGAATTGGACGCTCGCGCAGCGCATGGCGGCCGAGAAAGAGAGCTTCGGCTTCTATTTTTCGGCGCATCCGGTCGACAATTATCGCCACCTCGTCGAGGCGCATGGCGCGCGGGGGTTCGCCCGGCTCGCCGAGCTGCCGGCGCCGGCCGAGGGCGGGCGGGCGGGTGCCGTCATGGCGGCGTTGGTCGAGGACATCCGGTGGCGCACCTCGGCGCGCGGCCGGCGCTACATGATGGCGACTTTGTCCGACGCCTCGGGCCAGTTCGAAGCGACGATCTTCGACGATGCGGTCGCGGCGCAGGTCGCCGAGGCGGCCAAGGCCGGCCAGTGCGCCCTGCTCAACGTCGAGCTCGACCGCCGGCCCGGCGATGAGATGCCGCGGGTCACGATCCGCTCGCTGCAGAGCCTCGAGAGCCTGTCGAAGCGCAGCCGGCTCCAGCTCGAACTCGAAGTCGAGGACGAAGCCGCGCTGCCCCGCCTGGCCGCCGCCCTCGCCGCCGATCGCGGCGGCAATGGTCAGTTGCGCCTGCTTGCGCGCTTCATAGGCGGCGAAGCCGAAATCGTCCTCGGCCGAGACTATGTCGTCGACGCCGAGCTCGCCGCCCGCTTGGAACGGATCGAAGGTGTCACCGCGGTCCGCCTCTCCGTCGTAGAAGCACCCCGCCTCGCGCTGGTTTCATAGCCCTCCTTCCTTTTTCCTCTCGACATCAGCCCAATCAGACTCCAGCCTCTGCCGGAAAAGCGGAGAGGCCGGTCATGCTGGGAGGGATGCAGGATTTCGAGCTGCGCGTGCCGCGGCTGATCGACCATGCCGAGCGCGAGCATGGCCGGCGCGAGATCGTCACCCATTGGGCCGACGGCACCCGGACCCGCACCAACTGGGCCGGCATCGCCCGCGACGCGCGCAAGCTTGCTCAGCTGCTCGAAGCGATTGGGGTCAAGCGCGGCGAGAGGGTCGCGACCCTGGCGATGAACCACAGCCGCCATCTCGTCGCCTGGTACGGCGCGATCGGCATGGGCGGCGTCATCCACACCCTCAATCCGCGGCTGTTCGACGAGCAGCTCGTCTATATCGCCAATCATGCCGAGGATAAGGTCCTGCTCTACGACAAGGCGTTCCAGCCGATCGTCGACCGCCTCAAGTCCCAATGGACCACGATCGAACATTATCTCTGCTTCGATTGCGACGGCCCGGATTCGTTCGAAGCGCGGATTGCCCAATATGACGGCGACTATCGCTGGGTCGAAGGCTCCGAGCGCGAGCCCTGCATGCTCTGCTACACCAGCGGCACCACCGGCAACCCCAAGGGGGTGCTCTATGAGCATCGCTCGTCGGTGATCCACGCCATGGCCGAAGTCGCGCCCGCCTGCTTCGATCTGGCGCCGAGCACGGTGGCGCTGCCGATCGTGCCGATGTTTCACGCCGCCGCCTGGGGCTTGCCATTCGCCGGGGCGATGGCGGGGATCAAATTCGTCTATGCCGCGATCAACGATCCCGCCGTGCTGTGCGATCTGATGAACGAGGAGAAGGTGACGCATAGCGCCGGCGTGCCGACCGTCTGGCTCGGCATGTTCCAATATATGGACGAAAGCGGGCGCAAGCCCGAGCATCTCCGGTTCGTCACCATCGGCGGCTCGGCGGCGCCGCGGGCGATGATCGAGCGGCTGATGAAGATGGGGATCCGGGTCGGTCACGCTTGGGGCATGACCGAGACCTCGCCGATCGGCACGATCGGCTCGCCGCCGGCCGAGTGGAACGAGATGGGCTTCGAACAGCAGGTCGATCTCGTCGCCAAGCAGGGCAGGGTGCCGTTCGGGGTCGAGCTGCGGGTGATCGACGACGAAGGCCAAGTCCAGCCCCGCGACGGGAGCAGCTCGGGCCGGCTCCAGATCCGCGGGCCCTGGATCATCCGCCGCTATTTCCAGGACGAGAAAGGCGATTGTACCGGTCAGGACAATTGGTTCGACACCGGCGATGTCGCCGTCATCCATCCCTGCAACACGCTGCAGATCACCGATCGCTCCAAGGACGTGATCAAGTCGGGCGGCGAATGGATCAGCTCGGTCGAGCTCGAAAACGCCGCGATGGGCTGCGCCGGGGTCGCCGAGGCCGCGGCGATCGGCGTCCGCCACCCCAAATGGGACGAACGGCCGCTGCTGCTGATCGTGGCCAAGCCCGATTCGGGTGTCACCGCCGAGGCGATCCGCGCCCATCTGGCCAATCATGTCGCCAAATGGTGGCTGCCCGACGAGATATTGTTCGTCGACAGCCTGCCGCACACCGCCACCGGCAAGCTGCTCAAGACCGCCTTGCGCGAGCAATATCGCGACCATCAGCTTGAGGGTGCCTGATCTTTCAGCGGCCCCCGTGCCCCGGCGAAGGCCGGGGCCCAGACTCCTGCGCAGGACTCGACCCCGGCCTTCGCCGGGGAACTGGTTCAGCCGACCGCCGCCCCCACCTTTCTTTTACCTCTGTGCGCTATAGGAGCGCCATGCATCACGCTGGCAAGCTCGAGGCGGCGAACGACCGGGATGGCGCGCCGCCCGCGAGGCACGCGGCCGCGACGCGCGCCCCCGAGGTCCGCGTCGTCGTCAGCCCGGCAGAAACCGCGATCGACGGCCTCGCCGCCGACTGGGAAAAGCTCGCGCAGGTGGCGTCCGAACCCAATGCCTTCGCCGAGCACTGGTTCGTCAGGGCCTCGCTGCCGACCATGGCCTCCGGGCATGACGTCCGCCTGATGGAAGTGCGCCGCGGGCCGCGGCTGATCGGCCTGCTCCCGGTGACGGTCGAGCAGGGCTATGCGCGATTGCCCGTCCGCCTCGTCAAGAATTGGTCGCACACCCAGATGTTCCTCGGAACGCCCTTGGTCGCGCTCGGCGAGGAGCAGGCGTTCTGGACCGCGATCCTCAAGGCGCTCGACGCGGCCGATTGGGCGCCCAATTTCCTCCATCTGCGCGGCATCGCCGAAGCCGGCGCGGTCCATCGCGGCCTCTCCGGCGCGGCGCGCGCGCTCGGCAGGAGCAGCGCCACCGTCCATCGCGAGGTCCGCGCCTTCCTCGACAGCGATCTGGGGCCGCAGGCTTATTATGAGCGCGCGGTCCGCCAGAAGAAGCGCAAGGAGATCAAGCGGCTGCGCAACCGGCTCGCCGAGCTCGGCGCGATCGAAGCGCGCAGCCTCGCCGATCCGGCCGCGCTCGACCAATGGTGCGACCTCTATCTCGGCCTGGAACAGGTCGGCTGGAAGGGCAAGGCCGGGAGCGCGCTCGCCGACGATCCCGCCGGCGCGCGCTTCTTCCGCGATGCCGTCAAGGCGGCGTGGGCGGCGGGGCGTCTGCAATTCCTCCGTCTCGACCTCAAAGGGCAGCCGATCGCGATGCTGGTCAATTTCCTGACCGCGCCGGGCAGCTTCTCCTTCAAGACCGTGTTCGACGAGGAATATGCGCGCTTCTCTCCCGGCGTCCTGATCCAGCTTGAAAATCTCAACATCCTCGACCGTCCCGACATCGCCTGGATGGACAGTTGCGCGGTCGAGGATCATCCGATGATCGACAGCCTCTGGACCGAGCGCCGCGCGATCGTCCGCGTCACAATTCCATTGAAGGGCGCCCGCCGCACCGCGATCTTCGCTTTGTGCCGGGCGCTGGAACGGGCTTCGGCCGCCCTGCGCGCGCCCCGCGGGAGCGCAAGATGATTCCCGAGCTGCTGGTCGTCGTCGACACCGAGGAGGAGTTCGACTGGAACGCGCCTTTCTCGCGCGAATCGACCTCGACCCGGGCGATTCCGGCCCAGGCCGCGGCGCACGAAATCTATGATCGGCTCGGCCTGGTTCCGACCTATGTCGTCGATTATCCGGTCGCGACCGATCCCGAAGCGGTCGCGTTCCTGCGTGGGCTCAAGGAATCGGGCAGGGCCGAGATCGGCGCCCACCTCCATCCCTGGGTGACGCCGCCCCACGCCGAGGACGTCAACCGCCGCAATTCCTATCACTGCAACCTGCCGCCGCAGCTCGAGCGGGCGAAGATCGAATCGATCACCAATGCGATCGGCGCTGCCTTCGGCGCGCGTCCGACGATCTTCAAGGCGGGCCGCTACGGCTTCGGCGCCAACACCCAGCAGGTGATAGCCGAGCTTGGCTATCAGATCGACTGCAGCCGCCTGCCGCATACCAATCTCGCCGCCGATGACGGCCCCGATTTTCGCGGCACGCCCGCCGAGCCTTATTGGCTCGACGAAAGCCGGGACCTGCTCGAAATCCCGGTGACGATCGGCTTTTACGGCCGCGCCGCCGGCCTCGGCCCGCGCGCCGCCTGGCTGTTCGACAATGTCGCGGCGAACCGGCTCCGCCTTCCCGGTCTGCTGGCACGCTCGGGCCTGGTCGCACGGTCCCGCCTGACTCCCGAGGGCGTCTCCGCCGACGAGCAGTGCCGGTTGATCGAAGCGATGGCGCAGCGCGGCCATCGCGTCTTCAGCCTGGTCTATCACAGCCCGAGCCTGGCGCCTGGCCACACTCCTTATGTCCGGACCGAGGAAGAGTTGGCCGCCTTCCTCGCCGCGCTCGAACAGGTGCTGACCTTCTTCCGCGACCGGATCGGTGGCCGTTTCACCACTTTGAGCGCGGTCCATCACGACCACCTCGGCCGCCGGCGTCAGGCCGCCTGACACCCTCGCAATCGCGCCTCCGAAGCTGAACGCCCGACAACCAGGCCGGTCAGCTTCCATTCAATTCATCTATGCAAAATAACGCTTCGTCGCAGCCAAAATGGCGCGATCAGGGAGTGAAAGATGTTGATTTCGATGTTCGGCAAGCGCGGCAGCAACCGTCCGCACGATCCCGCGCTGCGCGGCTATCATATCGTCTATCGCGAGGATCAGGTGAACCATTGCCCGGGTTGCGGGCGCTCGCATTGGTATATCGGCCGGCTTTCCGCCGAATGCGGCTTTTGCGGCACCGCGCTGCCGCTGACCGCGCCCGGCACCGTCGGCGAGGGCCTGTTCCGGTCGCGCGGCCGCACGCTCGGCGACTACGCCTTCGCCGCCTGACCGCGGCCCCCGGCGGCGGCTTTGGCCGCCCCCTTGCTGCCCCTACATCCTCAGCCTATAGACGCCGCCTTGCCGTGGCCCGGCGCGGGCGTGGCGGAACTGGTAGACGCGCCAGGTTTAGGTCCTGGTATCGAAAGATGTGGGGGTTCGAGTCCCTTCGCCCGCACCAGCGGCCGTCCATCGCCGAGCAGATGAGTCCGGACGTTCGGCGCCGCAATCGCTGACATGAAGGTTTGATTCCGAGATGCAGACTGTCGAGACGTTGAACGAGGGCCTCAAGCGCGCCTATCGCCTGACCATTTCCGCCAAGGACATCGACGCGCGCGTCGATCAGGAGCTGAAGTCGATTGCGCCGCAGGTGCGGATGCCGGGTTTCCGCCCGGGCAAGGTGCCCGCCAATCTGGTGCGCAAGATGCACGGCCCCGCGCTCGAGCAGCAGGCGCTGCAAAGCGCGGTTCAGGATGGCGTCCAGCAGCTGATGACCGAGCAGAATATCCGTCCGGCGATGCAGCCCAGCGTCGAGCTCGAGGAAGGCGGCCCCGGCCAGGATGCGGTGATCAAGGTCGAGGTCGAGACTCTGCCCGAAATCCCCGAGGCGTCGACCGATGGCCTCGAGATCGAGCGGCTCGGCGTCGACGCCACCGACGCGATGCTCGACGAAGCGGTGCAGAAGCTCGCCGCCGGGCAGAAGAGCTTCGAGCCGGCCCCGGCCGCGCGCAAGGCGGCGCTCGGCGACCGGGTGCTGATCGACTATGAAGGCTCGGTCGATGGCGAGCCGTTCGAAGGCGGCAAGGGCGAGGGGATGGCGGTCGAGCTCGGCTCGGGCCGGCTGATCCCCGGCTTCGAGGACCAGCTCGTCGGCGCCAAGGCCAATGACCAGAAGACCGTCTCGGTGACTTTCCCGACCGACTACCCGGTCGACTATCTCAAGGGCGCCGCCGCGCACTTCGAAGTCGTCGTCAACGAGGTCCAGATCGCCGGCGAGATGAAGGCCGACGACGATTTCGCCAAGGCGATGGGGCTCGAGGGGATCGACCAGCTCCGCGACCTGCTTCGTGCCCAGGTCGAGCAGGAGCTCAACGGCCTGACCCGCACCCATATGAAGCGCCAGCTGCTCGATCAGCTCGCCGCGAGCCATGATTTCCCGGTGCCGGAATCGATGGTCGACGCCGAGTTCGACCAGATCTGGCGCCAGCTCGAGCATGAGGCGACCCACGAAGCCGATCCCGCCGCGGCGCGTGCCGAGATGGAGAAGGAACGCGGCGACTATCGCGCGATCGCCGAACGGCGCGTCCGGCTCGGCCTGCTGCTCTCCGAGATCGGCCGCAAGGCAGGAGTCGAGGTCAGCAGCCAGGAAATGAACCAGCTGATCATGCAGGCGGCGCAGCAATATCGCGCCGACGAGCGCCAGAAGTTCGTCGACTATGTCCGCAACGATCCGATGGCGGCCGCCCAGCTCCGCGCGCCGTTGTTCGAGGACAAGGTCGTCGACTATCTGTTCGCGCGCGCCGACATCAGCGAGCGGACCGTGACTCGCGACGTGCTCGAGGCGGCGATCGAATCCGAGGACGGCCATGTGCACGGCCCGGGCTGCGGCCACGATCATGACCATGGCGCCAAGGCCAAGGCAAAAAAGCCCGCCAAGGCGGCCAAGGTCGAGAAGCCAGCCAAGGCGGAAAAGCCCGCCAAAGTAGAAAAGCCGGCGGCGAGGAAGAAGGCCGCCGAGGCGGCTCCGGCCAAGCCGGCGGCGAAGAAGAAGGCACCCGCGAAAGGGTGAGGGTCGGACGGAAGCGGGGGTGGTGATGACCGAACGGGCTTTGCCGGCCGGATTGCGGATCGCGGTCCTGCTCCCTTGCTATAATGAGGAAGCGGCGATCGCGGCGACGGTTGTGGGGTTTCGCGCGGCGCTGCCGGATGCCGACATCTACGTCTACGACAATAACAGCTCCGATCGCACCGGCGAGGTCGCGGCGCAGGCCGGCGCGCTGGTCCGCTTCGAGCGGATGCAGGGCAAGGGCCATGTCGTCCGCCGGATGTTCGCCGACGTCGAGGCCGATATCTATGTCATGGCCGACGGCGATTCGACCTATGACGCCGCCGTTGCCCCCGATCTGGTCCGCAAGCTTCTCGAGGAGCAACTCGACATGGTCGTCGGCGCGCGCCAGTCGGAAGTGGACGACGCCTATCGCCGCGGCCATCGGCTCGGCAACCGGGTCTTCACCGCTCTGCTCGCGAGCCTGTTCGGGCGGACCTTCAGCGACGTCTTTTCGGGCTATCGCGTTTTTTCCCGCCGCTTCGTCAAATCCTTCCCGGCGCTGTCGCGCGGGTTCGAGACCGAGACCGAGATCAGCGTCCACGCCCTCGAGCTTTCCATGCCGGTCGGCGAGGTTGTGACCGCTTATGGCGCCCGGCCCGAAGGCTCGGAATCGAAGCTCTCGACCTATCGTGACGGCTGGCGGATCATGCGTACCTTCCTGCACCTTTTCCGGATCGAGCGACCGGTTTTGTTCTACGGCAGCTTCGCCCTGTTCCTCGCCGGGCTCGCGATCGTGCTTGCCATCCCGCTCGCGATCACCTTCTTCGAGACTGGGCTCGTGCCACGTTTCCCAACCGCGATCCTCGCTACCGGGCTGATCACGCTCGCCGCGTTGAGCTTCTTCGCCGGGCTGATCCTCGACACCGTGGTGCGCGGCCGGCGCGAGGTGCGCCGGCTTCATTATCTGAGCTTCCCCGCGCCCGGCGTCGTCGATCGATAGTCCGCGCCTGCCGATCGGAGGGGCTTGAACCCGGACGGCTTTACCCCGATGTTCGCAGCAGCCGAACCATCAGCAGGATTCCACCTTTATCATGGACCATGAAGACATCGTCGCCGGGCTGGTCCCGATCGTCATCGAGCAGTCGAACCGCGGCGAGCGCAGCTTCGACATCTATTCGCGGCTGCTGCGGGAGCGGATCGTCTTCGTCACCGGCGGGGTCGAGGACCATATGGCGAGCCTGATCACGGCTCAGCTGCTCTATCTCGAATCCGAGAATCCGAAGAAGGATATCTCGATGTACATCAACTCGCCGGGCGGCGTGGTCACCGCCGGCATGGCGATCCACGACACCATGCGTTACATCCGGCCGCGGGTCGGCACCCTGTGCATCGGCCAGGCCGCGTCGATGGGCGCGTTCCTGCTTTCCGCCGGCGAGCCCGGCATGCGCGTCGCCCTCTCCAACGCCCGGATCATGATCCATCAGCCGTCGGGCGGCGCCCAAGGCATGGCCTCCGACATCGAGATCCAGGCCAAGGAAATCCTCCGCATCCGCCACCGCATGAACGAGCTGATGGCCGAATATACCGGCCGGTCGATCGAGGACATCGAGCGCAACGTCGAACGCGACAAATTCTTCTCCGCCTCGGAAGCCAAGGAGTTCGGCCTGGTCGACGAGGTGTTCGAGCGCCGCCCGGCTCCGGCCGACGAGGAAGCCGCGAAAGCGGCCTGACGTTTGGGCCCAACCTGCGCGCAAGCGCCCTTAACGATTAGACATTGTCGTTGTGCTAATTTGTCGTCAGGATGCCGGCTTGAACATGAAACGGGCGCGAAAGGCCCCAAGGACGAACTATGACGAAGCTCTCTGGCGGCGATAGCAAGAGCACCCTCTATTGCTCGTTCTGCGGCAAGTCGCAGCACGAGGTGCGCAAGCTGATCGCCGGTCCCACCGTGTTCATCTGCGATGAATGCGTCGAGCTGTGCAACGACATCATCCGCGAGGAGACCAAGTCCGCTTTGGTCAAAACGCGCGACGGCGTCCCGACCCCGTCCGAAATCTGCAAGGTGCTCGACGATTATGTGATTGGCCAGGACCATGCCAAGCGCGTGCTCTCGGTCGCGGTCCACAATCACTACAAGCGGCTCGCCCACGGCGCCAAGGGCGGCGAGGTCGAGCTCGCCAAGTCGAACATCCTGCTGGTCGGCCCGACCGGCTGCGGCAAGACCCTGCTGGCGCAGACGCTGGCGCGGATCCTCGACGTGCCGTTCACGATGGCCGACGCGACCACGCTCACCGAGGCCGGCTATGTCGGCGAGGATGTCGAGAACATCATCCTCAAGCTGCTCCAGTCCTCCGATTACAATGTCGAGCGGGCGCAGCGCGGCATCGTCTATATCGACGAGATCGACAAGATCAGCCGCAAGTCCGACAATCCCTCGATCACCCGAGACGTGTCGGGCGAGGGCGTCCAGCAGGCCTTGCTCAAGCTGATGGAGGGCACCACCGCTTCGGTCCCGCCGCAGGGTGGCCGCAAGCACCCGCAGCAGGAATTCCTGCAGGTCGACACCACCAACATCCTGTTCATTTGCGGCGGCGCCTTCGCCGGCCTCGAAAAGATCATCGGCGACCGGCTCGAGGGCAAGTCGATCGGCTTCGGCGCCAATGTCGCCGCGCCCGACGAACGCCGCGTCGGCCATGTCCTGCGCCAGGGCGAGCCCGAGGATTTGCTGAAGTTCGGCCTGATCCCCGAATTCGTCGGCCGCCTGCCGGTGATTGCGACGCTCGAGGACCTCGACACCGAGGCTCTGGTCAAGATCCTGCGCGAGCCCAAGAACGCCCTCGTCAAACAGTATCAGAAGCTGTTCGACATGGAGGACGTCAAGCTCACCTATACCGACGATGCGCTGGTCGCGACCGCCAAGAAGGCGATCGAGCGCAAGACCGGTGCGCGCGGGCTGCGCTCGATCATGGAGAATATCCTGCTCGACACGATGTTCGACCTGCCGTCGATGGACGGCGTCGACGAAGTGCTGATCGACAAGGACGTGGTCGAAGGCCGCAAGGAGCCGGTGCGGATCTACGCCAAGGCCGAAGACGCCGCCTGATCCGCGCGACGGCTCCTTTTTTCTAGCTCAAGGTCCTTGTGGGGAGACTTAACGTCTGCGCCGCGGCTGTTCCTGCAGCTGCTGCGGTGTGACGGCCGCCGTGGCCTGACCGGTCCAGGGCACGGTCGCGACATTGTAGCGGTTGACCTCAGGCTGGGTGAGGCAGCGGCGGGTCGAGCGGTCATTGCCTTCGGCGACCGCGCGCTGGCGGTACATCACTTCGGTGAGCAGCAGGCGCGAGACGCCCATCCGGATCAGGAAGTCATTGTCCTCGCTCGCGAGCATCGCCGAGCTCTGCTCGATCTCGCCGATCAGACCGATCGTATTCTCTTCGCCGCGCGCGACTTCGGAACGGATTGTCTCGCGGTCGCCGGTATGGGTGAACATGTGGACGACGAACAGGCCGCCATTGTCCACGAACCGCGCGGCGCCGCCCATGAACAGGAAGTTGCAGGCCGAGAAGCACGCCCAGCCGGCCGGAATTCTGGTGAAAAGCATATTCTCGCGGATCAGCCGTCCGGCCTGGTTACCGACCCGGGCATTGCCGCCCGGCGAGCGCAGCCACACTTCCTGGCCCTGGAAATTCCTCAGCGCGGCGGTGAGACGCGGGATCAGGTTGTCGTCGATCATGCCTTCGGCGAGCAGCACCCGCTGGCCGTTCACCTCCTGCTCGGTGAAGCGCATCTGGGTATAGGTCGACCAGTTCATCTCGCGCGGGCAGGTGGGATTGACCGGATCGCGCGCCTGCGCGCTCGCTGCCTCGCCGGCGAACAGGGCAGCGAACGCGGCGCAGGGCGCCAGAAGGCGGCGCAGCGAACTAGACCCGGGCATAGCGCTGGGCGCCCGGTGCCCGGCACATCCGTTTCGGCGCCCGCGTCTCCTCGCCGTCGACGATGACGATGTCGGTGACGGTCATGCAATGGGTGCCGTCGGCGAGCCGTTCCTCGCCGGTCGCGACCGACGAGCCGGTGACCCCCGGACGGGTTTCGCTCTGCCAGTTGACGGTGGTTCCGACGCCGCCCCGCACCGCCTCGCTGGTCGCCTGGACGGCACGCTCCTGCTCGCGGCAGTCGAGCCGGCGCATGATCGCGTCGCCGAGCACGTCGATCGCCGGGACGGCCATCATCGCGACTCCGCCGACCCGACCGAGCATGCCGCCGGCAAGCGCGCCGAGCATGCCGCGCGCCATTTGCCGCCGCATCGAAGGCTGTTGGACCTGGCAGTCGCGCTGGCCGACGGCTCCGGCGCTGGTTTGGCTGGTCGTGCTGGGCTGCTGAGCGAACACCGCCACCGGCGCGAGAACCAGAGGCGCGGCAATCATAAATGCGCGCAACATACGCTGAAACTCCCCGTTTTTTGGTGGCTGGTGATTCTACTCCCCACCCTGGTGGGGGGTCAATTGCAAATCCCGGCTTACCCGCATGTGAACATGTCGTTCATCGCGCGGTTCATTGATGCCGGGACCTTATCGTCCCATATAGCGAAGCGACGAGCACCTTCGGCTCGGCCTTTGGAGTGTTCATGAGCGAAGCTTATCCTGTCCTGCCCCTGCGCGACATCGTCGTCTTCCCCCACATGATCGTGCCTCTGTTCGTCGGCCGCGACAAATCGGTCGCCGCGCTGGAGAGCGCGATGGCGGCCGACAAGTCGATCTTCCTGGTGTCGCAGCTTGATCCTGCCGAAGACGATCCCGACCGCGAAGCGCTCTACGACCTCGGCGTGCTCGCCACCGTGCTTCAGCTGCTGAAGCTGCCCGACGGCACCGTCCGGGTGCTGGTCGAAGGCCGTCAGCGCGCGTCCTTGACGTCTCTGACTCAGGCCGGGACTCATCTCATCGCCGAGGTCGCTCTGATCGAGGACGGCGTGCCCGAGGGCGCCGAAGTCCAGGCGCTGATGCGCTCGGTGGTCGAGCAGTTCGAGAATTATTCGAAGCTCAACCGCAAGCTGCCCGCCGAAACCGCGGTTCAGCTCGGCCAGATCGAGGAGCCCTCCAAGCTCGCCGACGCGGTCGCCGCCAACATCAACATCAAGGTGTCCGACAAGCAGGCGCTGCTCGCCGAGCTCGATCCGGCGCGGCGGCTCGAAATGGCCTATGCCTTCATGGAAGGCGAGCTCGGCGTGCTTCAGGTCGAGAAGAAGATCCGCAGCCGGGTCAAGCGCCAGATGGAGAAGACCCAGCGCGAATATTATCTGAACGAGCAGTTGAAGGCGATCCAGCGCGAGCTCGGCAACGCCGCCGAGGAAGGCGAGGGCGACGAGCTCGCCGAGCTCGGCCGCAAGATCGAGCGGACCAAGCTCAGCAAGGAGGCGCGGACCAAAGCCCAGTCCGAGCTCAAGAAATTGAAGGCGATGGCGCCGATGTCGGCCGAGGCCACGGTGTCGCGCAACTATCTCGACGTCCTGCTCGGCCTGCCGTGGGGCAAGAAATCGAAGCTCAAGCACGACATTGCCGAGGCCGAGCGGATCCTCGACGAGGATCATTACGGCCTGGAAAAGGTCAAGGAGCGGATCGTCGAATATCTCGCGGTCCAGGCGCGCACCAACAAATTGAAGGGCCCGATCCTCTGCCTGGTCGGCCCGCCCGGCGTCGGCAAGACCTCATTGGGCCGTTCGATCGCCCGCGCGACCGGCCGCGAGTTTGTCCGCCAGTCGCTCGGCGGCGTTCGCGACGAGGCCGAGATTCGCGGCCACCGCCGCACCTATATCGGCTCGCTGCCGGGCAAGATCGTCACCAATCTCAAGAAGGCCGGAATGAGCAACCCGCTGTTCCTGCTCGACGAGATCGACAAGCTCGGTCAGGATTTCCGCGGCGATCCCGCCTCGGCGCTGCTCGAAGTGCTCGATCCCGAGCAGAACAGCCGCTTTCAGGACCATTATCTCGAGATCGACTATGATCTTTCGGACGTGATGTTCGTCACCACCGCGAACAGCATGGACATGCCGCAGCCGTTGCTCGACCGGATGGAGATCATCCGGCTCGAAGGCTATACCGAAGACGAGAAGGTCGAGATCGCCAAGCGGCACTTGATTCCGAAGCAGATCGAATCGCACGGCCTCAAGGATGGCGAGCTGACGCTGACCGAAGATGGCCTGCGCGCATTGATCCGCCATTACACCCGCGAGGCCGGGGTGCGGACGCTCGAGCGCGAGATCGCCAAGGTTTCGCGCAAGGCGCTGCGCCAGATCCTCGAGGGCAAGATCGAGAAGGCCGAGATCGATGCCGACAATCTCGGTACCTTCGTCGGCGTGCGCAAATACCGTCACGGCATGAGCGAGGAGGAAGACCAGATCGGTGCGGTCACCGGCCTCGCCTGGACCGAAGTCGGCGGCGAATTGCTCACGATCGAGTCGGTGACGGTGCCGGGCAAGGGCCTGATCAGGACCACCGGCAAGATTGGCGAGGTGATGCAGGAATCGGTTCAGGCCGCCTTCTCGTTCGTCAAGGCGCGCGCTCCGAGCTACGGCGTCAAGCCGAGCCTGTTCGCCCGCAAGGACATCCACGTCCATCTGCCCGAGGGCGCGGTGCCCAAGGACGGGCCGTCCGCGGGCATCGGCATGGTCACTGCGATCATCTCGACGATGACCGGCATTCCGGTGCGACGCGACGTCGCGATGACCGGCGAGGTCACGCTTCGCGGCCGGGTGCTGCCGATCGGCGGTCTCAAGGAGAAGCTGCTCGCGGCGCTCCGCGGCGGCATCACCAAGGTGCTGATCCCCGCCGAGAACGAGAAGGACCTCGCCGAAATCCCGGCCAACATTCGGGACGGCCTGGAGATCGTCGTCGTCGCGCATGTCGATGACGTGCTCAGCCATGCCCTGACGATGCCGATCGCGCCGATCGAGTGGACCGAGGCCGACGAACTGGCGACCTTGCCGCCGGCGGAGATCGCGGCGACCGACGAGCATCCGGGAGCCTCGATCCGCCACTAGGGTCCGGGCACTGAGTCCGAAAACGGGTGCTTTTCCGGCGAACCGCGCCTCTTTCCTTTTGACTCCCGGCTCCCTCCGTCATTTAACTGGGGGTTCCGGCGTCAAGCCGAGTCTATCGGAACAGGGGTTCGGGACGGATGAACAAGCAGGAGCTTATCGGCCAGGTCGCGGAAGTGACCGGGTTTGGCAGGGGAGATGCTTCGCGCGCGGTCGAAGCGGTGTTCGACACGATCAGCAACGCCCTCAAGCGCGGTGACGAAGTCCGGCTGGTCGGCTTCGGCACTTTCTCCTGCTCGCGGCGCAAGGCGTCGACCGGCCGCAACCCCCGGACCGGGGAGCCGATGCAGATCAAGGAATCGACCCAGCCCAAGTTCAAGGCCGGCAAGGGGCTGAAGGACACCGTCAACGCCTAGAGCACGGCGCTGGACAGGCATTTTGACGACGGCTATTGACCGCCGGCTTGGCGGCGCCATCTGCCGCCCTCCCGTTCGGACCGGCCACGCCGAACGGGTCAGGCGTGGGCGCGTAGCTCAGTGGTAGAGCACCGTGTTCACACCGCGGGGGTCGCAAGTTCAATCCTTGCCGCGCCCACCACGCCTGCTCGATGACGACAGCTTTGGTCGAGCTTGACGGCGTCACCCGGCGGCATGGCGGGCGGCCGGCGCTCGACCGGGTCAGCCTGGCGGTCGCCGCCGGCGAATTCGTCGCGTTGGTCGGTCCCTCGGGCGCGGGCAAGACCACCCTGCTCAAAGCGATCAATCGCCTGGTCGAGCCCGACGAAGGCGCGGTCCGCGTCGATGGGCGCGATGTCCGGCGCGTCCCGTTGGCCGCGCTCCGCCGCGGGATCGGCTACGTCTTCCAGGGCATCGGCCTGTTCCCGCATCTGACCGTCGCCGAGAATATCTGGATCGTGCCCCGCCTGGCCGACGAGTCCGACGCGGGCCGGGCCGACCGGATCGCGCATTTGCTCGATCTGGTCGCGCTGCCCGTCGACCTTGCCGGCCGCTATCCCCGCGCGCTCTCGGGCGGCCAGGCGCAGCGGGTCGGCGTGGCCCGCGCGCTCGCCGCCAGCCCCCGGCTGATGCTGATGGACGAGCCGTTCGGCGCGCTCGACCCGGTCACCCGCGATGCGCTCGGCACTGCCTATCGCCAGCTCCACGACCGGCTCGGCCTGACCACGATCATGGTGACCCACGACATCGCCGAGGCTCTGCTGCGCGCCGACCGGATCGTGGTGCTGATCGACGGTCGGATCCGTGCCGACGCCGCGCCCGCTTCATTGCTCGCCAATCAGGATCCGGAGATTCGCGAGATGGTCGCGGTGCCGCGCCGGCAGGCCGAACGGCTGGCGGCGCTGTGAGCCCCGCTTTGTCCGAGGCGCTGGTCGAGCTGCCCGACCTTCTGCGGTCGCATCTCCTGCTCAGCGGCTGCGCGGTCGCGATCGGAGTCGCGGTCGGCCTGCCGCTCGCGATCCTGTCGGCGCGCAGCCGGCGGGTGCGCGCGCCGGTGCTTGGCGCCGCGGGCCTGATCCAGACCGTGCCGGCGCTGGCGCTGCTCGCTTTGTTCTATCCGGCGCTGCTGATCCTTGGCGAGGCCACCGGCATCGCGGTGCCCGCGCTCGGCTTCCTGCCCGCTTTGATCGCGCTCAGCCTCTATGCTCTGCTGCCGATCGTCCGCAACGGCGTCGCCGCGATCCAGGGTATCGCGCCCGAGCTGACCGAGGCCGCCGACGGCATCGGCATGACCCCGCGCCAGCGCCTGACGATGGTCGAGCTCCCGCTCGGCGCCCCGGTCATCCTCGCCGGGATCCGCACCGCCGCGGTCTGGACGATCGGCGCTGCGACCTTGGCCACCACGGTCGGTCAGCCGTGCCTCGGCAATCTCATTTTCTCCGGATTGCAGACCGAGAATTGGATCCGCGTCCTGGTCGGCTGCGCCGCCGCCGCGGCGCTCGCTTTGCTGGTCGACGGGCTGCTCGCGCTGGTCGAATCGGGGCTCGCCCGCCGCTCGCATCTGCGCTGGGGCCTCGGCCTCGGCCTGCTCGCCGGCGGCCTCGCTCTGGCGCTGCTACCGGTCGGTGGCCGGCAGCCGGCGGGTGAGGTGGTGATCGTCGGCGCCAAGAATTTCTCCGAGCAATATATTCTCGCCAGCGCGATCGAGACCCGGCTGCGCGCCGCCGGCTATCGCACCGAGCGCCGCGACAATCTCGGCTCGACCGTCGCCTATCAGGCGCTCGCGGCGGGCGATATCGACGTCTATGTCGATTATGGCGGGACGCTCTGGGCCAATATCCTAGGCCGCACCGACACCCCCGCGCCGGCGGCGATGCGGGCCGTTTTGTCCAGAGAGTTACAGCGGCGGGACGGCGTTCGCCTGCTCGGCGCGCTAGGCTTCGAAAATGCTTATGCCTTCGCGATGCGCCGCGACCGCGCGGCGGCGCTCGGCATCGCCTCGCTCGACAACCTCGCGGGCGCCGCGCCGCAATTGCAACTGGGCGCCGATCTCGAATTCCTGAGTCGTCCGGAATGGCGCGCGGTCGAACGCGCCTATCGCCTGCGCTTCGCGGACCGGCGCTCGTTCAGCCCGACCTTCATGTACCGCGCCGTCGCCGATGGCTCGGCCGACGTCATCACCGCTTTCTCGTCCGACGGCCGGATCGACGCGCTCGGCCTCGTCACCCTCGCCGATCCGCGGCGCGCTTTGCCGAGCTATGAAGCGGTCCTGCTGCTCTCGCCGCACCGCGCGCGCGATCGCCGGGCGGTGGCGGCGCTGACGCCGCTGATCGGCGCGATTCCGGTCGAGCGGATGCGCCGCGCCAATCTCATGGTCGATCGCGACGCGGACAAACGCACGCCGGAGCAGGCCGCGCGCTGGCTCGATCCGTTTCCACTCCGTTAACCACGATTCGCTTATGATCGGCCGTGGAGACGTTGAGATGGACAGAGGCGCTACGGACATCGACTTTCGGCGGCAGATCCGGGGCTATGGCCTCAGCACCGTCGAGATCAGCTATTACATGCCCGACCATCCCGCGCTGCTCCAGCTGTTCATCTGGCAGCATTATGACATCGCCCCGCAATTCCCGGTGCTGCGCGATTTCCTGGACCATTGGCGTCGCGAGATCGAGGCCGCGCTTCATTCGGTGCGGGTCGCGCACAACCATCTGATCGGTCCGGCCGAATGGCGCGCGGTCGACGGGGTGATCACGATCAACTGACGGCAATTGCACGTCACCGCGAAAGTCGCTCGTCCCGGCGCGGTCGGTCTGGCAGTCCCGATAGTGTCACCTAACTCGTCTATTTTCCGGGGAGGGACATGGACGACGACCGCCTTTATTATGCCCGGCGCGCAGAAGAGCAGCGCCGCGCGGCCGCCGCTGCGGGCAGCGATCGGGCAAGACGGCTGCATCTCGAGCTTGCGGCTCTGCTCGCCGCCAAATTCGAAGGCGGCGCCAAGCAGGCTGCCTAAAGAGCCCGCGCATCCTTGACGCTGGGCCGGGGCGGCCACTATGTGCGCCCCTTCCTTGCGGCGACCGTAGCTCAGCTGGTTAGAGCATCGGTTTGTGGTACCGAGGGTCGCGGGTTCAAGTCCCGTCGGTCGCCCCATTACATCAACCACAGGACCGATCGATGGACTCGCTCTGGGATTTTCCCGATTTCGACGCGCATGAGCTGGTCCATTTCGTCACCGATCGCGACAGCGGCCTGCGCGGGGTGATCGCGGTCCATTCTACCCACCGTGGTCCCGGTGCCGGTGGCACCCGCTTCTGGCACTATCCCCGGACCGGTGATGCCGTCGCCGACGTACTGCGCCTCGCACGCGGGATGAGCTACAAGAATGCGATGGCCGGGCTGCCGATGGGCGGCGCCAAGGCGGTGATCCTCGCCGACGCCGATCGCACCAAGTCTCCGGCGATGCTCGCCGCCTGGGGTCGCGCGATCGACGGGCTTGGCGGGCGCTATGTCACCGCCGAGGATGTCGGCATGACCGTCGGCGACATGGTCGCGATCGCGCGCGAGACGCGATTCGTCTCGGGCCTGCCCGCCGCGGCCGGCGCGCCGGGGGGCGATCCGGGTCCGTTCACCAGCGACGGGGTCTATCTTGGCATTCGCGCCGCAATCCGCCGCGCGCTAGGCAAGGACGATGTCGCGGGCCTGCACATCGCGATCCAGGGCGTGGGAAGCGTCGGCTGCGGCGTCGCCCGGCTGGCCGCGCGCGACGGCGCTCGGGTCACGCTCGCCGACGTCGACACCGCCCGCGCCCAGGCGGTCGCCGACGAGGTCGGCGCCCAGGTCATCCCCGCCGATGAGATCATGACGATCGAGGCCGATCTGCTCAGTCCCTGCGCTTTGGGGGCGATCCTCGACGAAAAGGCGATCGCCGCGCTGCGCGTCCCGATCGTCGCCGGCGGCGCCAACAATCAGCTCGCGACCGACGCCGACGGCGACCGCATCCATCGGCGCGGCATTCTCTACGCCCCCGATTACGTCATCAATGCGGGCGGGATCATCAACGTCTCGTACGAATTTCTCGGCGAACGCGACGAAAGCATCGTCCGCGACAGGATCGATGGCATTCCCGCCCGGCTCGAGACGATCTGGGACGAAAGCGCCGCGACCGGCCGCGCCGCCGCAACGGTCGCGGACGACATGGCGCGCAAGCTGATCGGTCGCGGATAGGGTCCGGACCCTAGGGTCCAGACCCGCTACTTATGAGGCCGTGATGGCGGCAAAGCGGGATGAGCTGCGAGGAGAAGGGCTGAAGGCGTGGCGGCGCCACGGCGAAGCCGTTCGACGTGGCAGATCGCCCGCTTTGCCGCCACCCGCAGGGCAAAAGGAGATTTGGCCCATGGCGGCGTTGCTCGATTGGCAGATACTGCCGGTATCTGCCGCACGCGCGCCTTGCCATGAACCAAATCTCCCCTTGTCACGACCTCATAAGTAGCGGGTCCGGACCCTAGAACGTATCGGGCGGCGGCTTCTCGCGACCGAGCTTGTGCTCGCGATAGAGCGTGTAGAGCCCGCTGGCGATGATCACCGCCGCGCCGGCCCAGGTGGTGGCCGACGGCTGCGTCTGCCAGATCACCCAGCCGAGCAGCACCGCCCACAGCAATTGCGTGTAGTCGAACGGAACCACTGCGGAAACCGGCGCGAAGCGCAAGGATGCGGTGGTGAGCAGCTGGCCGAGCCCTCCCGCCAGGCCGAGCACGAGCAGGATCAGCCATTCCGCGAGGTCGTGGCGAGTCGCGAAAGCCGGCATCAACAGGCCGCTGGCGATCAGCGAGAAACCCGAGAACCAGAGCACGCTGGTTGGCGTGCTGTCGGTGCGCCCGATCTGGCGGATGGTGACCATCACCACCGCCACCGAAAACGCATTGAGCAGCGCCAGCACGAGGCCCATCGTAGGGAGCGCGGTGTCGCCGGGCTGCATCACGATCAGCACCCCGAGGAAACCGATCGCGACCGCGCTCCAGCGGTGCCGGCCGACCGGCTCGCTGAGGATCAGCGCCGACAGCACCACCGAGAAAAAGGGCGCGGCGAAGCCGATCACGGCCGCTTCCGCCAGCGGCAGATAGGCAAGCGCGCCGAAGCCGAGCGCCATCGTCGTTATTCCGAGCGCGCCGCGCGCCAGATGCGCAAGCGGCCGCTGGGTGTGCCAGGGGCGGAAATTGCGCGTCACCGCGATCCAGATTGCAAGCGGCGGCAGACCGAAGGCGAAGCGGTAGAAAATCTGCTCGACGATATGGATCTGCGCTTCGTGCGCGAGCTTGATCATCGCCGCCATGATGCCGAGGCACGCCATCGCTCCGAGCCTCAGCAGGATGCCGAGCAGGCGATTCTGCGGCACGGATGGAAAGGCGTTCATCGTCCGTTGCGATGCGCAACGGATCGCGCGCGATCAAGTGAATAAGCGTGATTCTTCGCCCCGGCCTTTCCAGGAGTCGGTGCCTGGGGCCAAAGCGCACGCTTTCGCCTTGCGCCGCCGTTCGCTACACATCCCAGCGAACATGCACGTCTACGCGAATCCGACCCGTTTCCTCAAAATCGCCCGTCCGCTGACAGCCTGGCTCGGCTGGGCGGGCGCGGCGCTGATCGCGCTCGCGCTTGCGATCGGCCTGTTCTACGCGCCGCCCGACCGGCTGCAGGGCGAGAGCGTGCGGATCATCTATCTCCACGTTCCCGCCGCCTGGCTGGGCATGGCGGGATGGACCGGGATCGCGGTCGCGAGCCTGATGCAGCTCGTCTGGCGCCATCCGCTGGCCGCGGTCGCCGCGCGCTCGGTCGCGGTGCCGGGCGCGGTCTTTGCCTTCCTCTGCCTGGTCACCGGCTCGCTCTGGGGGCGGCCGACCTGGGGCACCTATTGGGAATGGGACGGGCGGATGACCTCGATGCTCGTCCTGCTCTTCCTCTATCTCGGTTTCATCGCTCTGGCCGGCGCCGAAAAGGAGAAAGGCGGGGACGGGCGATTGACCGCGATCTTCGGCCTGGTCGGGGCGGTCAACCTGCCAATCATCCGCTATTCGGTCTTGTGGTGGAACACGCTCCATCAGGGCCAGAGCATCGACTTCGTCCAGCGCACCTCGACGATCGATTTCTCGATGCTGTGGCCGTTGCTGGTCTCGGCGGTCGGCTTCTCGCTGCTGTTCGGCGCGATCGTGCTGATGCGGATGCGCGCCGAGCTCGCGCGCTCCAAGGTCGAGGCGCGGATGCGGCGGATGACGACCCCGTGAACCATTGGCCGTTCATCATCGCCGCTTATGCGATCGCCGCCGTCGCGGTCTCCGCCGTCACCGCATCGAGCTGGACCGCGATGCGCCGTGCCGAGGCGGAAGCCGACAGTTTGGGCCGCGGCCGTGAAGCGTAAGAACCAGCGCCTGGTCCTGCTCGCGCTGACGATCGCCGCGATGCTCGGCGCCGTGCTGCTCGGCATGTCGGCGCTGCGCGATCAGGCGGCGTTCTTCTACGCCCCCGGCGACGTCGTGGCGAAAGGCCTGCCGCTCGACCGCGCGGTGCGGATCGGCGGGATGGTGCGGCGCGGGTCGATCCGGCGCCATGCCGACGGCGTCACCATCGACTTCATCGTCGGCGACGACACCGCGGCGACGATTCCGGTCCGTTACACCGGAATCACGCCCGATCTGTTCCGCGAGAATAGCGGGGTGATCGCCGAGGGGCGGTTCCAGGCCGGCGGCCGGTTCATCGCCACCCAGATCCTCGCCAAGCATGACGAAAATTACATGCCGCCCGAGCTGACCCGGCGCGGCCTGCACAAGACCGAGAGCGTCGAATGATCGCCGAAGCAGGCCTTGGCGCGCTCTGGCTGGCGGCGGCGCTGTCGCTGCTTCAACTCGTCCTGGGCACGGCGGCGCTGCGCCCCGGCGGCGGGGCGGACCCCAATCCGCTGCTCCGCGCGGTGCGCCCGGTCGCGGTGGCGCAGGGCGTGCTTGCGGCTTTGTCCTTCCTGGCCCTGATCTGGCTGTTCCTTCGCACCGATCTCTCGGTCGCTCTGGTCGCGGCCAACAGCCATTCGGCCAAGCCCTGGCTCTACAAATTCGCCGGAGCCTGGGGCAATCACGAAGGCTCGATGCTGCTCTGGGTCACCGTCCTCGCCGTCGCCGGCGGCGCGGTCGCCTTGTTCGAGCGCCGGTTGCGGCAGGACACCTTGATCGCGACCCTGGCGGCGCAGGCGGCGATCGCGCTCGGTTTCTACGCCTTCCTGCTGGTCGCCTCCAATCCCTTCACCCGGCTGAGCCCGGTGCCGGTCGAGGGCAACGGCCTCAACCCGCTGCTGCAGGATCCCGGCCTCTCTTTCCACCCGCCCACCCTCTATTTCGGCTATGTCGGTATCTCGGTCGCTTTCTCGTTCGCGGTCGGCGCGCTGATCACCCGCGACGTCGGCCCTGCCTTCGCCCGCGCGATGCGGCCCTGGGTGCTGGCGGCGTGGATCTTCCTGACGCTCGGCATCACCGCCGGTTCCTATTGGGCCTATTACGAGCTCGGCTGGGGCGGCTGGTGGTTCTGGGACCCGGTCGAGAACGCCTCTTTGATGCCCTGGCTCGCGGCGACCGCCTTGCTCCACAGCGTCACCGTGCTCGCCACCCGCGCCGGGCTGCGCGCCTGGACGATCATGCTTGCGGTGGTCGCCTTCTCGATGTCGATGATCGGCACCTTCCTGGTCCGCTCGGGGATTCTGACTTCGGTCCACGCTTTCGCCGTCGATCCGCTGCGCGGTGCGTTCATCCTCGTCCTGCTCGCGCTCTATATCGGCGGCGCGCTGACCCTGTTCGGCCTTCGCGTCCATACCGTGAAGGAAGGTTCGACCTTCGAGATCGTCAGCCGCGAGGCGGCGCTGGTGATCAACAACCTGCTGCTTTCGGTCATCCTCGGCCTGGTGTTCATCGGCACGCTCTATCCCTTGGTCACCCAGGCGATGGGCGAGGAGATTTCGGTCGGCCCGCCTTATTTCAACCGGGTCGCCGGCCCGATCGCGCTGGCGCTGGTCGCGGTGATGGGAGCGGGGCCGTTGCTGCGCTGGCGCCGCGACGATTGGCGCGAACTGGTCCGCCGCTACGCCGCGCCGGTGCTGATCAGCGCCGCGGCCCTGCTGCTGCTCGTGCTGTTCGCCCCGGGCATCGGCATCCTCCCGCTGCTTGGGCTCACCATCGCCCCGGCGATCGCCGCCGCCAGTGTCGCGCCGCTGTGGCGGCGCAATCTCAGGCGCACGCCGTTCTTCGTCTGGGGGATGGTGATCGCCCATCTCGGCATCGCCGTCAGCCTCGCCGGCATGGCGTCGGAAAGCGCCTTCACCAAGGAGACCTTGATCGCCGCCAGCCCCGGCCAGACCACCCATGTCGGTCCGTTCAGCGTCCGGTTCGACAGCGTCAATCCGATCGCCGGCCCGAACTGGACCGCGATCGAGGCGCGGTTGACCGTCCGCCGCGGCGACGGCGCGGCGTTCGCGCTCGCGCCCCAGGCGCGGATGTTCAGCTCGCCGCCGACGCCGACCAGCGAAGCGGCGATCCGCACCGTCTGGGACGGCCAGCTCTACGTCGCGATCGGCGAGGAGGATGAGCAGGGCCGCTGGCAGCTGCGTCTGTGGTGGAAGCCGCTGGTCACGCTGATCTGGGTCGGCGGCGCGATGATCGCTTTTGGCGGACTGCTCGCTCTGCTCGGCCGTGTCCGCCGCGCGCGGCGCGGACAGCCGCAGGAGGTCCTCACGTGAAGCGCATCGTCCTCTGGGTGCCGTTGTTCGCCTTCGCGGTCTTCCTCGCGGTCGTCGCCAGCGGGCTCTACGCCCCGGCCGACCGCAACATCGAATCGCAGCTGATCGGCCAGCCCGTGCCCGAATTCGATCTGCCGCCGGCGCTCACCGGCCGGCCGGGTCTGTCGAGCGCGGCGTTGCGCGGCGGCGATCCGCACCTGATCAACATCTTCGCCAGCTGGTGCCTGCCGTGCCGGGTCGAGGCGCCGCAGCTCGCCGAGCTCAGCCGCCGCGGTATTCCGGTCGACGGGATTGCGGTGCGCGACCGCGCCGAGGATCTCAGCGGCTTCCTCGCCAGCTACGGCGATCCGTTCCGTTCGATCGGCGCCGACAATGATCGTCGGGTCCAGCTCACTTTGGGCTCGGCCGGCGTGCCCGAGACCTTCGTCGTCGACGGCCGCGGGGTGATCCGTCACCAGCATATCGGCGCGATCACGCCCCAGGACATGGTGGCGATCATCGCGGCATACGAGGCGGCGCGATGAGGGCATTGATCGCCGCCATCGCCGTGGCCGCGGCCGCGCCGGCACTCGCCGATTCGCTGCTGCCGCCCGCGCATTATGCCAATACGCAGCTCGCCGATCCGCGTCAGGAACGCGAGGCCAAGGCGTTGATGGAAACGATCCGCTGCCTGGTCTGCCAGGGCCAGGCGGTCGCCGACAGCGACGCCGAGATGGCCGGCGACATGCGTGCCTTGATCCGCCGCCGGATCGAGGCCGGCGAGCGCCCCGAGGAAATCCGCGCCTGGCTGATCTCGCGCTATGGGCCCTGGGTCAGCTACACTCCGCCGCTGGAGCCTGCGACCTGGCTGCTCTGGGCGGCGCCGGTGCTGCTGATCGCCGCCGGCCTCTGGCTCGCCCGCGGCCGTTTCCGCCATCGGCGGAAAGGATAGTCATGGGCTGGATCCCGATCACCGTCCTCGCTCTGCTCACCGGACTGACGATGTGGCGCTTCATCGGCCGCGACAAGGCGGCGCTGCAGTTCCTCGGTGCAGCCTTGCTGTTCGCGCTCGCCGGCTATGCCTGGCAGGGTCGCCCAGCGCTGCCCGGTAGCCCGAAAGCGCCGCCACCGCGGCGCGCGGTGGCCGACAGCGATTTCGCCGCGATGCGCGAGAATATGCTCGGCCGGTTCGATCGCGCCGCCGCTTATCTCACCATCGCCGAAAGCTACCAGCGGCAGGGCGATACCAGGAGCGGCGCCCAGGTCATCGAGAGCGGGCTGCGTACCGCGCCCCGGGACCCCGATCTCTGGGTCGGGCTCGGGGTCGCTCTGGTCGCCCACGGCGACGGCCGGATGAGCCCGGCCGCGCAGCTCGCCTTCCAGCGCGCCGCGCAGCTCGCGCCGCAGCATCCCGGCCCGCCTTTCTTCTACGCCCTGGCGCTCGCCCAGGGCGGCAATTTCGACGAGGCCGAACGGATCTGGCGGCAGCTGCGCGCCCAGCCCGAACTTACCGACCAATATCGCCGGGCGATCGACGACCAGCTTCAGGCGGTGCAGAGCGCGCGCCAGGCGGGCCAATTGCCGGCGCCCGCGGCGCCACCCCCGGCGCCCGCCCGCTAGGCGGCCTCAAACTCCAGATCGAGCGCGTCGGCGACCGCCTGATGGCGGATCTTGCCGCCCGACACGTTCAGGCCGTTGGCAAGATGCGGGTCCGCTTTCATTGCTTTTTCAGCGCCTAGGTTGGCGAGTTTGAGAACGAATGGCAGGGTTGCATTGTTGAGCGCGAAGGCCGAGGTTCGCGCCACCGCGCCCGGCATGTTGGCGACGCAATAATGGATCACGCCGTCGATCACATAGACCGGGTCGCTATGGGTGGTGGGCCGCGACGTCTCGAAGCAGCCGCCCTGATCGATCGAAATGTCGACCAGAACCGATCCGCGCTTCATCGTCTTGAGCATTTCGCGGGTGACGAGCTTCGGCGCCGCCGCGCCCGGGATCAGCACCGCGCCGATCACCACTTCGGCTTTCTTGATCGCATGCGCGATCGTCGCTTTCGAGGCATAAGCGGTCTTGATCTGGCTGCCGAAGAACATGTCGAGCTCGGCGAGCCGCGCGTTCGATATGTCGTAGATCGTGACGTCGGCGCGCATCCCGACCGCCATCTGCGCCGCGTTGACTCCGGCGATGCCGCCACCGAGGATCATCACCCGCGCCGGAGGCACGCCCGGCACCCCGCCGAGCAGCACGCCGCGGCCGCCTTGCTCTTTCTCGAGATAGTGGGCGCCGACCTGGATCGACATCCGCCCCGCCACCTCGCTCATCGGTTTCAACAACGGCAGCGAGCCGTCTTTGGCGGTGACGGTCTCATAAGCGATGCAGGTGGCGCCCGAGGCGAGCAGCCCCTTGGTCTGCTCGGGGTCGGGCGCGAGGTGGAGATAGGTGAACAAGAGGTGCCGGGGTTCGAGCAGCGCGATTTCCTGCGCCTGCGGCTCCTTCACCTTCACGATCATGTCGGACCCGGCGAACACTTCGGCGGCGTTGGCGGCGATGCGGGCGCCGACGCCGACATAGTCCTGGTCGGAGAAATCGATCCCGACTCCGGCCTTGGTCTCGACGATCACCTCATGGCCGGCGGCGGTCAGCTCCGCGACCGAGGCGGGGGTCAGGCCGACCCGATATTCATGAACCTTGACCTCTTTCGGCACGCCGACGCGCATCGCTCGCTCCTCCTGTCCGGAAAGTCGGCGGGTCTATAGCGGGACACAATCGCTTTGTCGCCGTTGCGGAGGGCAGGGGGCGGTGCTAAGCCGCGCCGCCGTGGCCGCTCTGGGCACGCTGGGGGATTTCGCACGTTCTCTGTATCTGACCGATGAGCGACAGCGCCGTAGCCCCCGAGCAGCCCACGGAAGATCCGCACGGGCACCATCCGCAATCCGGTCTGATCCGGCTGGCGGTCGGCGCGGTCGGCATCGTCTTCGGCGACATCGGCACCAGCCCGATCTACGCCTTTCGCGAAACCTTCACCGGCCATCACGAGCTCGCCCACGGCCGGCCCGAGATACTCGGCGTGCTCAGCCTCATCTTCTGGTCGATGATGATCGTGGTGACGCTGAAATATGTCACCGTGATCATGCGCGCCGACAATAAGGGCGAGGGCGGCAGCCTCGCTCTGCTGGCGATGATCAGCCGCGAGGTGAGCGACCGCAAATGGACCGGAGGCATCGTCCTGCTCGGCGTCTTCGCCTGCGCCTTGTTCTACGGCGACAGCATGATCACGCCGGCGATTTCGGTGCTCTCGGCGGTCGAAGGCCTGACCACGGTGGAGGCCGATTTCGCGCCGTTCGTCATGCCCGTCGCGATCGGTATCCTGGTCGGCCTGTTCGCGATCCAGGCGACCGGGACCGCGCGCGTCGGCCTGCTGTTCGGGCCGATCATGCTGTTCTACTTCCTCACGATCTCGGTGCTCGGCATCGTCCATATCGCCGGCGCGCCGTGGATCATCCTCGAGACGCTCAATCCGATGAACGCGGTCAATTTCTTCGTGATGGACGGGACGCGGGCCTTCCTGGCGCTCGGTTCGGTCGTGCTCGCGGTGACCGGCGCCGAGGCGCTCTACGCCGATATGGGCCATTTCGGCCGCAAGCCGATCGGTGTTTCCTGGCTCGTCTTCGTGATGCCCGCCTTGATGCTCAATTATATGGGGCAGGGGGCGATGATCCTCTCGCTCGATCCTACGGCGGCCGACGCGGCGGTGCGAAACCCGTTCTTCGTGCTCGCGCCCGAATCGATGCGGCTGCCGCTGGTCATCCTCGCCACGATGGCGACGATCATCGCCAGCCAGGCGGTGATTTCGGGCGCCTTCTCGGTCACCCAGCAGGCGATACAATTGGGCTTCATCCCGCGCATGCGGATCCGCCACACCAGCGAGGCGACGATTGGCCAGATCTACATCCCGGTGGTGAACTGGACCCTGATGGTGATGGTGATCCTGCTCGTCTTCTTCTTCCAGTCGTCGAGCAACCTTGCGGCCGCTTATGGCATCGCGGTGACCGGAGCGATGTTCATCGACACCTGCCTGCTCTCGGTCGTCCTGTTCTCGCTGTGGCGATGGAAGCCGTGGCTGGCGGTTCCGCTGCTCGCGCTCTTCTTCGTGGTCGATATCGCCTATTTCGCCGCGAATCTCACCAAGGTGCCTGATGGCGGCTGGTTCCCGCTCCTGGTCGGACTGATCATCTTCACCATGCTCACCACCTGGGCGCGCGGGCGCAAGCTGATGATCAAGCGGATGAACGAAGCGGCGATGCCGGCCGCGGTGTTCATCAAGTCGGCCGCGGGCAGCGCCGCGCGGGTGCCGGGCACCGCGGTGTTCATGACCACCACCGCGGACGGCATCCCGCATGCGCTGCTCCACAACCTCAAGCACAACAAGGTGCTGCATGAGCGGGTGCTGCTGCTCACGGTACGGATCGACGACGTGCCCTATGTCGAGGAGGACAAGCGCTTCAAGCTCGAGGACCTCGGCAGCGGCTTCTTCCGGCTGATCATCCGCTACGGCTTCGCGCAGGAGACCGACGTGCCCGCCGCGCTCGTCAAGGTGGAAAGCTGCGGCGCGCAGTTCAGGATGATGGACACCAGCTTCTTCCTCGCCCGGCAGACGCTGATCGCCTCGCCGCGGCCGGGAATGGCGATCTGGCGCGAGAAACTGTTCGCCTGGATGCTCCGCAACGCCGAGAGCGCGATGGAATTCTTCAAGCTGCCCCCCAACCGGGTCGTCGAGCTCGGCTCCCAGGTCGAGATTTAGGGACGAGGTTCAACATGATGACTCGCGCCCCGGCGAAGGCCGGGGCCCAGACTCGCAAGCAGTGCCGCCCGGACCCCGGCCTTCGCCAGGGAACGAGGGCGATCAGGGCTCGGCGGTGCCAGTTCTGCAGCCGCTGATCGTCACCGCGCTGTTCGGGCCGGGTGACGACGGATGGCTGCAACAGCTCAGGCGGACCCACTACCCGGTCGATCGCAACCCGGTGCCGGCACATCTGACCCTGTTCCGCCATCTCCCGCCGAGTCTCGAGCCCGAGCTGGTCCGCCGCCTCGCCGCCGTCACCGCTGCGCCGCCGCCGCCGGCGACGATCACCGGGATCATCGATCTGGGGGAGGGGACGGCGCTGCGGGTCGAAAGCGCCGCGCTGGACGATATGCGCGAAGCGCTCGCCGAAGCCTTTCACGGCCTGCTGACGCCGCAGGATCAGGCGCCCTGGCGGGCGCACGTCACGATCCAGAACAAGGTGGCATCGAGGGAAGCGCGCCGCCTCCAGCAACAGCTTCGCGCCACCTTCGCCCCGCGCCCGCTGGCGATCCGCGCGTTGGCTTCCTGGCGCTATCTCGGCGGGCCGTGGCAGCCGCTCAGGACCCACGCGTTCCGCCGCTAATCGACCTGGCCGACGCCGTCGCAGCTATAGTCGAACGCTGCCAGCCCGGCCTCGAGATGGCCGGCGAGCAACGGCATGTCCATCAGCTCGTCCATCCTCTCCTCGGGATCGAGTTCGGTCGCCTCGGCAAAGGCGTCGTCCCACTCGCTGGTGTCATAGGTGCCGCGGCCGACCCAGGCCAATGCCAGGGTCTCGGCAAGCTGGTCTTCGGCCAGCTCGTCGAGCAGCGCCTGAACCTCTTCCTCGACGCTGCTGTTGAGCTCGTCCTCGAGCGCCGACAGCGCCTGGTCGCCCTCGTCATCGAAATCATCGACATTGTCGGGGTCGTCGTCGGGGTCCGCGGCGGGCACCTGGGCTTCCAGTTCCTTGGCGCGCAGGATCAGCCGGCACAATGTCTCGAGCGGGGTCAGCAATTCCATCGCCTGTCTCCATGCGCTTCCATCGAAACGACACCGGGCGGCGCCGGTTCCGAGCCGGTCGACACTGAGGACCGGGTTGAAATCGGCGCCCCGCCACTCCAGTTGACCCCTTGCCCGGCGCTTCCTATAGCGCCGCGGCACGCCGCAGCCGAGTGCGGCGCTCGCCCGAATGGGGCGGAGTAGCTCAGCTGGTTAGAGCAGCGGAATCATAATCCGCGTGTCGGGGGTTCAAGTCCCTCCTCCGCTACCATCACCCGCCAAATCGGTCCGGGGGACCGATTTTGTGGTCGATCCGCCGGATGGCGAGACGAGCCACGCTCGACGACAACTAGCCGTCGAGCCGCTCGACATAGCCTCCCGCCCAAAGCGTGCGGACAAGCTCGGCCGGCTTCTCGCATTTGAGATCGGCCAGGGCGAACGGCCCGCCCGACAAAGCGACGTCAAGCGCATCGCCGTCCTCGGCCTTGAATTCGAGGTCGCCGCCGGGGCCGATCAGGACGAGCTTGCCGTCGTCGTCGGCGACGTTCCACGGCACGAAGCGGCGGCGGCGGAAGCGGTCGCCGTCCTGCGGCCCGGCCTGGGCCGAAGCGATCACCCCCGAAATGTTGGGCCGCCGGGCGCGCATGAAATTGTCGGCGAGCAGATCGAAGGCGCTGTCCATGCTCGCTTTGCCGCCGACCAGTTCGATCAGCTGGTCGAAATGGCGCCGCGCCAGCTCGCGGTCGAAGTCGCGATTGGCGAAGCCCGCGGGCAGCGAGCGGCGGAACGCCGGCTCGGACAGCGCCAGTTCGGAGACCGACTCGAGCAGCAAATCGGCCCAGGTCTTGGTGATCAGCCCGACGGTGATGTGGAGCGACGGCTCGTCGCCGCTATTCTCGGCGTCGTGCATCAGCCCGCGCGGCAGATAGATGCAGTCGCCGGCGCTGAGGGTGAATTGCTGCGTCGCCTCGCCGGCTTCGTGCCGTCCGAGCTCGAACCGTTCACCGCGATAGGGCGTCTCGACCGGCGTGCCGTAGAGTCGCCAGGCCTTGGCGCCCGCAATCTGCATCACGAACACGTCGTGATTGTCATAATGGGGCGGAAAGCCCTGATTGCCCTCTCCGTCGATGCTTTGCGGCGTCAGATAGACATTGGTCTGGACGTGGCAGGTGAACACCTCCTCGAGCGAGCGGCAGAATTCGCCTAGGTTGAACAGCGAATCGTGGAGGTGGGGCAGGATGATGGTCGCGCCGCGCATATATTCCTCGGCGACCGCGACCGGGCTGACCCGCCCGTTCTCGTCGACATAGGCTTCGCGCGAAATCCGGTTCTTGTGATTGGTGAGGTCGATCATCCCCTCGCGCAGATCGGCGCTGGCGATGAACTGGTCGAGCGTGTCGAGCGTCAGCAGGTCGGCATAGCGTTTCGGCTCGCCGCGGATGTTGATCAGCGCCTGCTGCTCATAATGGCTTTCGAGGAAGGTCTCGCGCGCCACCGGCGCGATCAGGAAACCGAGCGCGTCCTCCTCCCAGCGCAATGCGCTTTCACCCGGCCCGACCGCGCGCAATCTCGATTTGGCCAAGGTCCCGCTCCTCATGCTAAAGCCGCGCAGCGCCGCTCGTCGCCTTGTCTATCAGCAGCCGCCAGGGGCGGCAAATGGGTGTTGCGCAGGGCAGGGCGGCCTTCTACGTCCGATCGACACCGCATCATTTCGGGCAGAAAGAGACCGCCTTGGCCGCCACCCATTCCACCCGCATGCTGATCCTCGGCTCCGGCCCCGCCGGGCTTGCCGCGGCGATCTATGCCGCCCGTGCCGGGCTCGCGCCGATCGTCGTCCAGGGCATCCAGCCCGGCGGCCAGCTCACCATCACCACCGATGTCGAAAATTATCCGGGCTTCGCCGATGTCATCCAGGGTCCCTGGCTGATGGAGCAGATGCAGAAGCAGGCCGAGCATGTCGGTGCGAATATGGAATGGGACCATATCGTCGAGGTCGACCTGTCCAAGCGCCCGTTCCGGATGCGCGGCGACGGCGGCGCGATCTATCTCGGCGACAGCCTGGTGATCGCGACCGGCGCCCAGGCGAAATGGCTGAACCAGCCGTCCGAGGAGCGGCTCAAGGGCAAGGGGGTCTCGGCCTGCGCGACCTGCGACGGCTTCTTCTATCGCGGCAAGAAGGTGATCGTGATCGGCGGCGGCAACACCGCGGTCGAGGAAGCGCTGTACATGACCAATCACAGCCACGACGTGACCCTGATCCATCGCCGCGATACGCTGCGCGCCGAGAAGATCCTGCAGGAGCGGCTGTTCGCCCATCCCAACATCAAGGTGATGTGGAATCGCGAGATCGCCGAGTTCGTCGCCGGCGGCGATCCGGAGGGGCTGGTCGCGGTCGACCTGCGCGACACCAGGACCGGCGCGATCGAGCGGCTCGACACCGAAGGCGCGTTCGTCGCGATCGGCCATTTTCCCGCCACCTCATTGTTCGCCGGCCAGCTCGATCTCGACCCCGACGGCTATATTCCGGTCGAAAAGGGGACGAGCCGCACCGCGATCCCCGGCGTGTTCGCCTGCGGCGACGTGATGGACAAGGTCTATCGCCAGGCGGTGACCGCCGCCGGCACCGGCTGCATGGCCGCGCTCGACGCCGAGAAATTCCTCGCCGAAGCCGATTTCGAAGCCGCCCCCGCGCGCAGCCTTCAGGAGGCCTGAGCGCCAAACCCTTCCAGCGCCTCGAGCGCCGCGGCGAGCAGCACCGCCTCGTCCCCCGGCCGGGCGAAGGTGTGGGAATCGGTTTCCAGCTTGGTCGTGGCTCCGATCAGGCCGTCGAACCGCGCCGCTTTCACTTCCGCCGCGGCGGCGACCGCCGTTGCGTCGCCGGTGGCGAGCAGGAGGTGGGCCGGAAGCCGGTGCCGCGCGAGCGCCTCGGCGATTTCGGCCGCGAGCGAAGCCTCCGCCGCTGGTCTCGCAATCTTTGCAATTCCCCTGAGCAATTTTCGATAATCCACTGACCCCGATAATATTTTCTTCCAGCCATCCAGGCTCAGCAGCCGCCTGCGATAGTGGCTGCGGATCGCCGCGGGCGGCGGTGCATCGGCCTCGGCCTCGACCAGCCAGGGATTGACCAGGACTAGGCCGTCCAGCCCGGCCTGGTCGCCGAACAGCGCGATCGCCGAGGCCCCGTCGCACAGCCCGAACCCATAGAGCTTGCCGAGGCTTGGAGATTCAGCCCGGAACGCCGCCACGGCGGCGGCGATGTCGGCCGCGCTGCCGCGAAACCCGCCATCCTCACCTTCGCTGTCGCCGACCCCGCGCCGGTCGAAGCGCAGGCAGCAGACGCCGCTCTCGGCGAGCGATCCGGCGAGCCGCTCGTACATCCGGTGCGAGCCGATCCGGGTCTGGGCGCCGCCGGTGACGAGCAGCAGGCCGATCCTGCCGCCGGGGTCGTCGAGCGTGGCGGCCAGAGCGGCGCCTTCGCAGGAGAAGGTCAGCGGGCGGCGCATGTCGCGTACCAAGCGGCGATGTCGGCGGCCATGCCTTCGGCCAGCTCTTGGGAATTGCCCGGTTCGGAGCGCCGCCACAAAGCCGGGCCGGTGATCCTGGCGTCGGCGGTGCCCGCGCCGCTCGCCAGCTGCACCGTCCGAAGCGGCGCTGGCGGTGCGGGCCTGGCCTCGGCCAGCCGCTCGCGCAGCGCGGCCGACGGCGCATAGCCCGCCCATTCGACCCCGGCGAGGCCCGCGCGCGCCATGTCGCGCGTCAGCGAGGCGCCCTCGACCGGCGCCAGCCGCCACCAGCCGATCGCCGAGGCCGCATCGTCGATCAGACAGCCGCCGCGCAGCGCGACGACGAGCGGCGCCGCACTATGCTCAGCGACCAGGCCCGAAGCCGCGCTGACGTCATGACGCCAATCGTCCCAGCTCAGGTCACCGAGCGCGGTCGCGCTCTCGCCGGTGCCGCCGAGATCGGGCAGCCAGCCGGCGAAGCCCCGCGCCGCCAGCCGGCGCATCGCCGAAGCGATCAGCGCCCGGGTCCGGTTCATTTCCTCGAACAGCGGCGGGACGAACAGGATCGGCGGCGCTTCGGCGGCGCCGATCCGCATCATCCATTCCTGTCGATTCCGGCTCTGATAGGGTAGGTAGGCGAGGCCGGCCGGGCTCACTGCAGCGCCTTGGCCCTGGCGAAGCTGAGCAGCGCGCCGAACGTCTCCATCATGTCGGCATCGACCTCATGGTCCTCGATCAGGACGCCGAGCCGCTCCTCGAGCTCGGTCAGCAGGCCGGCGACCGCCATCGAATCGAATTCGGGAAGCGCGCCGAACAAGGGCGTCGTCGCGTCGAACCGCGCCACCCGGGCCGGATCGAGCCCGAGCACGTCGGCAAGCACCGATCTCAACGTGATCTCGACCTCTCCGGCGTCGTCGGGTGCGGTCGCCATAATTCCCCTCGTCTCGCGAAACGAGAGCGGCCTAACCGCTTCGAACCCGGCCGACAAGCGCTCGCGCCGCGCCGAGCAGGCCCCTGATCGTCCCGGGATTGGAAGCCGTGAGCCGCCACAGCGTCCTTCGCTCGGCCATCCAGTCCGCCTTGTAGGGTTCGTCGCCGGTGCCATAGTCGATGATCGCGACCCGGTCCCGGTCGAGCACGTGACGGAACATCGCCTCGCCGAGGATCGTGCCTGGCGAGAGCGCCTTGGCCTCCTCGGTATAAGCGAGCTTGTGGATCGTCGCTTCGCCATTCTCGACGAGCCAGAGCTGCGCGGCGACTGGTTTGCCGTCCTTGCTGGCGATGCCGAGCCGCAGGGCTCCGGCGGCGCCTTCCTGCTCGGCAAGCGCGCGCAGAAAGGGAAACGAGCCCTCTTCGGGCTTCCAGCTTGCCCGGTAGACCGCTTCGTAATCGGCCCAGGCGGCGGCATCGAACCGATCGTGGATGGCGATGTCGAGCGCGGCCGCCTTCGCCTTGCGCTTCGCCGTGCTCCTGAGCCGGCCCGGCCGCGTCGCCCAATAGGCCGCGAAATCCATGCCCTCGGTCGCGATCCGCCAATTGCCGGTCTTGGGCTCGACCCGAACCAGCCAGCCAGCCTTCCTGAAGCCGTCGGCCAGCGGCGCCGGGTCCTCGAGCGGCGCCAGCTCGACCTGCGCCAATCCCCGCGCACGCAGCGCCCGTGCGATTGCCGTCATGACGTCACTTTCGCGGCTGCCGACAGCATCGAAACGAAGCGAGTACCAGGCGGCATAGCCTGTCGCCTTCGCGCCCTCGATGGCGAGGAACAGCCAGGCGGCCGTAGCATCGCTCTCGGCTTTGACCGCGAGCAGCTTGCCAGGGGGAGGACAATGGTCGGCGAGAAGCCGAAACCAGTCGAGGCGGTGGAACAGGCTGGGCTGCGAACCCCGGTCGAGCGCACCGGCGGCGTCGCGGGCGACGGCGTCGAGATCGTCGAAAAGTTCAATCTTAACCGGCACGCTTCATGCCCCCTCCGCGCCGTTCGTGAGCGGAATGCGGCGAGGCCGCATCCTGCTCACTATTTCTTTGTGGTCGCAATGCTATTGCGAAAAGCCGGTGCCCACCTTTTCGCGCATTGCTCTATCATGACCGTCTTCGATGCAGGAATGAAGTTGCAAACGCCTGATTCTACGCCGCGCCCCCTCGATCATCTGACCCTGTGCGGCGCGCGCGGCGCCCCCGCCTTGGTCACTCGTGAGGGCATGCTCGACTTTGCCGGGCTCGAACAGGCCGTCGGCACGCTCGCCGCCGCGCTGAAGGCGCGGGGACTCCGCCCCGGCGCGCGCGTTGCGAGCTGGCTGCCCAAAGGCCGGATGACCAGCCTGCTGCCGCTGGCCACGGCCCGCGCCGGGCTGGTCCACGTTCCGATCAATCCGTTGCTCAAGCGGATGCAGGTTGCTCATATCCTCGCCGACAGCGGCAGCGCCCTGCTGCTGTCGGGCGCGGCGCGGCTCGCAAGCCTGGAGGACGGCGATCTCCCAGCGGATTGCGCCGCGATCGGCGAAGAAGAAAGCGAGGCGCTGTTCGCGCGTGACGATCGGCTCCCGCCGTCCGCTGCGGCGCCGGACGATCTCGCGGCTTTGCTCTACACGTCGGGCTCGACCGGACGGCCCAAGGGCGTAATGCTGAGCCACGCCAATATGTGGCTCGGCGCCGTCAGCGTCGCCGCCTATCTGCGGCTCTCCGCGGCCGATCGCGTCCTCGCCGTCCTGCCGTTCAGCTTCGACTATGGCCAGAACCAGCTCTTCTCGACCTGGGCCGCGGGCGCCGCGGTCATCCCGCTCGACTATCTTGCCGCGCGCGATGTGATCCGTGCGATCGAACAGCATGAGATCAGTACCTTGGCCGGCGTTCCTCCGTTGTGGGTTCAATTGATCGAAGCGCCCTGGCCGCCGGCCGCGGCACTGGCCCTGAAGCGGCTCACCAATAGCGGGGGCAAGCTCGCGCCTTCGGTGATCCGGCGGATGCGCGAAGTCTTTCCCGCCGCCGACATCTATTCGATGTACGGCCTTACCGAGGCGTTCCGTTCGACCTATCTCGAGCCCGAATTGCTCGACAGCCATCCGGATTCGATGGGCGCGGCGATCCCGTTTGCCGAGATCATGGTGGTCGACGCGGACGGCCGCGCGGCGGAGGAGGGCGAGCTGGTTCATGCCGGGCCGCTGGTTGCCAAAGGCTATTGGCAGGATCCCGCGCGCACCGCCGAGCGGTTCAAGCGGGCGCCGCCGGGCTCGGCCTATGGCGGCCTTGCCGTCTGGTCGGGCGACCGGGTTCGGCGCGACGCCGAGGGGCTGCTCTATTTCATCGGCCGCGAGGATGGGATGATCAAGACTTCGGGCAATAGGGTCAGCCCGACCGAGGTCGAGGAGGCGGCGATCGCTTCGGGGGTGATCCACGAGGCGGTCGCGTTCGGCATGCCCGATCCACGGCTTGGCGAAGCGATCGCTCTGGTCGTTCGCCCCGATCGCCGCGAGCGCGAGGACGAGCTGCGCCGCTTCCTCAAGCGTCAGCTGCCCAATTTCATGCAGCCTGCCGCTATCATCTGGCGTGATGAGCTGCCGCGCAGTCCCAACGGCAAGCTCGACCGGGAAGAGCTGAAGAGCGAGCTGAGCGCATGACCAAGCCGATGGGAGCGATACCGCCGGGCTTTGCCGCCGATGCCGGGGACATGCTGCTGATCGGCGGCCGCCGGGCCGATGCGCTGGTCGCGGAAGCAGGGGACACGCCCTTGTTCGTCTACGATCTCGGCCTGATCGACGCCAAGGTCACGCGGTTCCGCAGTGCCTTCACTGGAGTTGACTTACATTATGCCATAAAAGCAAATTCTTATATTCCATTACTGAGTCATGTCGCGAAACAGGTCGACGGCCTCGACATCGCCTCCGGCGGCGAGCTCAAGCTCGCGCTCAAGGCGGGCGCCGATCCCGCGCGGATCAGCTTCGCCGGGCCGGGCAAGCGCGACGGCGAGCTGCAGGACGCGATCGAGGCCGGGATCACGCTCAACTGCGAAAGCGAAAGCGAGGTGGAGCGCGCGCTGACCATCGCCGGCAAGCTCGGCGCGACCCCGCGGCTCGCGGTTCGGGTCAATCCCGATTTCGAGATCAAGGGCTCGGGAATGCGGATGGGCGGCGGCGCCAAGCCGTTCGGCCTCGATGCCGCGCGCGTTCCGGCGCTGGTGCGGCGGCTGGTCGCGGCCGGCGCCGACTGGCGCGGTTTCCATATCTTCGCCGGCTCGCAGGCGCTCGATGCCGGCGCGTTGATCGAGGCGCAGCGCGCCACGCTCGATCTCGCCGCTTCGCTTGCCGATCACGCCGGCGCACAGCCGCCGCTGGTCAATCTCGGCGGCGGCTTCGGCATCCCCTATTTCCATGGCGAGCAGCCGCTCGACGTCGAGCGGGTCGCCGCGGCGCTGGAGCACGGGCTCGCGGAGCGCGCGCCGGAGCTCGCGGAGACGACGTTCGCGATCGAGCTGGGGCGCTGGCTGGTCGGGGAGGCGGGGGTCTATCTGACCCGGATCGTCGACCGCAAGACGAGCCACGGCAAGACCTTCCTCGTCACCGACGGCGGCATGCAGCACCAGCTCGCCGCCTCGGGCAATTTCGGCCAGGTCGTCCGCCGCAACTATCCGGTGGCGATCGCCAATCGCTTCGACGCGCCGGGCGAAGAGGAAGCCAGCATCGTCGGCTGCCTCTGCACTCCGCTCGATCGGCTCGCCGACGATGTGCTGCTGCCGCCCGCTGAATCCGGCGACCTGGTCGCGGTCTTTCTCGCTGGCGCTTACGGCCTGTCGGCGAGCCCGCAGGCCTTCCTTGCTCAGCATCCCGCGCTCGAAACGGCGGTTGGCGGGGGCGCGGCCTAGGCGCGCAACCGCTCCGTCTCGACGAGGTCTGCGGCTAAGGCGGAGCCATTACCGGTCAACGCAACACAATAATCTTTCAGCGCTGCCTCTGGGGTCACGTAGCCGGCGCGGACGTCCGCGACCACCAGGTCGACCGGACGATGGCGCGGATCGCCCCATCCCCCACCGCCACCCATTTCGATCTGAATGCGCCGTCCCGCTTTCAGCGCATAGTTGGCCGCTTTCCCAATGCGCTTCTCATCCGACGTGCCATGTTCAACGACAATAGCATTCGCTGTTCCGGATCCACCGCCGTCAATGCCCCAGGCAGGAAACTTGGTCTGCTCTACGGTGGAGATGAGCTTGAGGTCCGACAACGCCTTCCACCGTCGCTTTACCCCAAGCCCCCCGCGGTATTGCCCCGCGCCGCCAGAATCGGGCCAAAGCTCATAGGCTTCCACCAGGATCGGATAGCGTTCCTCCACGATTTCGGCCGGCGTATTACGAGACTCGCCGAGCGCATAGCTGATGACGGCACTTTCCCCGTCTTGATCGATCGCGGCCCCCTGGCCGCAACTCTCATCGACACCGCCGGCGAAGAATTGGCCGTCTTTGTCGCGCCCGGAAAAGAGAACGCCGCCCAAGTCGCCGCCGGATCGGGCGACCGATCGCTCGGGCGCAATCTCCGCAAAGGCGCGAAACAGCGCCTCACCCATGTTCATTGCGCTCCACCCATAGAGGAACACCGGCGCCGGGTGGCGTGGGTTGAGCACCGATCCTTCAGGCGCGAATACGGATAGCGGACGGAAAAAGCCTTCATTCGCGTCATGATTGGGCGCCACGATCATCTTCAGCACAAGGCGCATTGCCGAAACAGTCGTACCGAGGGGACAATTGACTGGGCCCACCGTTTCCGGAGCCGAGCCGGTGGTGTCGATCTCCATCCGGTCGCCGGAAATGCGAATGGTGGCTTTCAACCGCACCGGCTCGCTGCCAATCCCGTCATCGTCGAGCGCTGTTTCCACCGTCCACTCGCCGTTGGGCATCGCGGCGATCGCCTGGCGCGCGATCGCCTCGCCCTGATCGAGGATACGCGCGTTGACCGCAGCGACGACGTGGCGCCCATATTTCTCCGCCAGTGCCACGGTGCGTTCGGCGCCGAGATTGCAGGCAGCGATCTGGGCGGTCATGTCGCCGACGACGCTGTCAGGAAGTCTTGAGTTGGCACGGATCACCTCGACCAGTTCGCGGTCAAGCACGCCCTTTTTGACGATCTTGACGCCGTAGAGCTGCAGCCCTTCCTGCCAGATATCGGTGGTGTCGATGCCGTAGACATCCTTGGCGCCGATATCCATCCAGTGCGCCTTGGCGGCGGCATAGCCGAACAGCTCGCCGTGGACGAAGATTGGGCGGATGGTGACGGCATCCTGCGGATGGGAACCAGTCCAGTAGGAATAAGTGGAAAGGATGACGTCGCCATCCTCCAGATTCTCTTCGCCGACATAGCGGATCACATCCTGAATGGCGAAGGTGACGGCGCCGAGGAACAAGGGAATGCCTGGACCCTCCGCCAGCAGTTCCGCATCGCCGGTGAAGATGCCGAGACTGAAGTCCACCATCTCATAGATGATCGGATTGAAGGAGGCACGTATCAGCGCGTTGCGCATCTGCCGCGCGGTCGACTGATGATAGTTGCGGATGACTTCGACCGTGACGGGATCGGGGGGCGTGTTGGTTAGCATCTTAGGTCTCGCAGCTTCGGATGATGAGGTTGCCAAGGTCGTCCACGTTGCAGCGTTGTCGTGCGCGTATAATGGTGGACGTGGTCGCTTCTTCGATAAGGGCGGGGCCGTCGATCTGATTTCCGGCCTTGAGGCGCGCGCGGTCGTAGACAGGGCAGTCCAGCCGCCGCAGATCGACGAAGTCGTGTACCTGGCGTTTGCCCTTGAGCGCAGCCGTCGGGTCGGCGCCGCCCTTCTCGAGTGGCCTCAAGGCGGGTTTGGGAATCTCGCCGACAGCTTTTACCCTTAGATTCACGATCTCCGCGGGAGCGCCCAGGCGATAGCCGTAGACTGCCTCATAGGCATCCTCGAAGACTTGGTGGAAGCACTCGATCGCCAGCTCAGGGGGCAAGTCGACCGTAACGGCATGCTCCTGGCCGACATAGCGCATCTCGGCGACCCGAAAGGTGGAACGGCGTTCGAGCGGCACGCCTTCACTTTCCAGCAGGCCGGCGCCTTTTTTCTCGAGATTCGTGAAACGGCGCTCGATATCTTCGATAGTGAGGTCGGCGAGCGACGCCGAGACGGTTTCCACCACGTCATGGCGAACATCGACCATCAGCATGCCGAAGGCGGAGAAGGTCGAAGGCACCATCGGGACGATCGCCGCCGGCATTTCAAGCTCGCCGATCAGATAAGCGCCGAACATGGCGCCGCCGCCGCCGAAGCAGAGCATGGCGAACTCACGCGGATCATCGCCGGTCTCGGACAGCATGTCCTTCACCGCCTCCGCCATATTGCTCATGACGATACGCAATATTCCGCTCGACGCGGCAACAAGATCGATATCCAGCGGATCGCACACCGCATCGCGAATGGCGTGCTCGGCGCCCGCAACGTCCAGGCTCATGCGGCCGCCAAGAAAGTTTTGCGGATCGATGAAGCCGTTGACGAGGAAGGCATCGGTCACCGTCGGCGCCGTCCCGCCCTGACCATAACAGACTGGCCCTGGCACGGCGCCGGCGCTCTGCGGTCCGACGTGAAGAGCGCCCGCGCTGTCGATCCACGCCACCGAGCCGCCACCCGCCCCGATGGTACGGATGTCGAGGTTGGAGATCAGCACCGGATACCCGCTGACCTTGGTTTCCTGCTGGATGGTCGCACGGCCGTTCTTGATCGTGGCAATGTCGAAGCTTGTGCCCCCGACATCCATGGTCACCAGATTGGAATATTCGGCGAGAAGGGAAAGATGGATACCACCTATCACCCCGCCGGCCGGTCCCGAGAGCAGCATGTTGATCGGGCTGCCCTTGGCCGCGTCGGCGGTCATGCCGCCGCCGTCAGACTTGGTTAGCACCACTTCACCGGGGAAGCCGCGATGGTGGAACTCGCGTTGAAGACTGCCGATCCAGCGCTCGACCACGGGCGCGAGATAGGCGTTCAGGATCGTCGTCATACCGCGTTCGAATTCGCGATGCTCCGGTGCCACGGCCGAGGAGATGGAGACCGCGACGTCTGGATTTTCCTCCAACAGAATCTCGCGGACCCGCTGTTCGTGTCTGGGGTTGCGGAAGCTGTGCAGCAGGCAGACGGCGACTGCCTTCACATTCTCCTGTCGGATCGCCCCGGCAATTTCCCGTACTTCTTCTTCGGCGAGAGGGGTCAGCACCTCGCCTTTGACGTTCACGCGCTCGGCGACCTCGAAGCGCAGTTCGCGCGGCACGATCTGGGACGGCTTGCGATATTTAGGATTGTACATCTCCGGACGGTTGTACCGCATGATCTCGGGCACATCGCGAAAGCCTCGGGTGGCGATGTAGGCGGTCTTTACGCCCTTGCGCTCCAGCATGGCATTGAGTGCCGTCGTCGAGCCATGGACGAAGAAACGATCGACCTCTGCCAGGTCCACGCCAGCCTTTTCGATCGCGTCGAGCACGCCGATGAGCGTGTCCTGCGGCGTCGTGGCGACCTTGTCGATCCTATATTCTCCGGACACTTCGTCCAGCACGACGATATCGGTGAACGTACCGCCGGTATCGATGGAAAAACGCAGGGAACTTTTGAGCATGATGGCAACCTGTTGAAGCGACGTTAGAAGACGTATCTTACCTGGACGCCATAGCGCCGTGGCTCGTTGATCGGGCGGATGAAGGCGGTGCCGAGCGGCACGGACTCGGTTGATTGCTCGCGTTCGTTCGTGAGATTCTCGACAAAACCGGTGATGGTTACGCCACGATAGCGCGCGCCGATGCGAGCGCTGATGAAGTCCTTGGGCGGCACCCGGTCGAACGGCACGGTGGTGTTGAGGAGCAGGCTGCTCGAATGGCGCCAGTCGGCGTGGAGGACCAGGCCGAAATTCTCACTCACGTCCGCGTCATAGTCGAACGCGAGATTGGTACTCCATTTGGGGCTGAGCGGCGGGCGTTGTCCGCCTTGGATCGTCGCATCGAGATAGCCGACGGATCCCGAGATCGACAGGCCGCGCGCCGCATAGAGACTGGCTTCAAACTCGAAGCCGTCAATCTTTGTCTGCGGGATGGTTACAGGGATTCGGAATGGCGGGACCGGGATGACCGTGGAAAATTGCTGGTTGGAATAGTCGATGTGAAACACCGTGCCGTTGAGGATCAGCCGCCCCACGCCCGTGCTGAAAGCGGTCTTCAAGCCCCCTTCGTAATTGGTGGTTGTTTCCGGCGCGGTGAAGCCGCCGGTGTTGAAGAAGCCCGCCCGGAATCCCCTGGCGAAAGTGATGTAGGCCATGATGTCCGGCGCCAGTGTGTATGAGAGTTGCGCCTTGGGCTGAAAATTGTTCGCCGTCTCCCGCTGCGTGTTGACCAGGGTACCGCTGGAATCGGGCACCTGCACGATGGTCGTGCGGGCGCGGTCGGCGAACTGGGTGTTGCGATACTCCTGGTGGTCGTAGCGGCCGGCAAGTGTCAGCTCGAGCGCGTCTGTGATGTCGTAGGAGAGCTGGGCATAGGCGCCCCACCATTCGTCGCGCCGTCGGTCCCAGCGCGGGAAGATGAGGGGAGTGGCGCCGCATCCCGTTGGGTCGTAGCCGACCGTGTCCCCGCATCCGGCACCGCCGCCTGCGCCTGCGATCAGGAAACGGATATCGAAGCCATTGAAGGCGCTGCGCTGCATATGGGTGCCGCCCACCATCCAGCGCAGCCGCCCGTCGCCGGTAGATTGGATCCGGGTGTCGTGATAGAAGCTCCGATAGTTGTCGGCGCCCAGGAATACCTCGTCGACCACTTCACCTGGCAGCGCCGCGGAGCCGCGCGCAGTTGAACCCAGCAGGCAGACGGTTTGGCGCCCGGGCGCAGGGCTGTTGTCGACCGCGGGATCGTCGGGATCATCATAGCAAAGGCTGCTGCCGATATCCTGCGTCGAGCGGGAATAAGCAGTAATCGAGATCAGCTCGGCGCCGTTGAATTCGTAGATGCCGCGCAGCGAGAAGCGATAGAGTTCCCGCTCCTCTTGGCCGATCAGCCGCCGGCGCGGCCGGAAGGCATCGGAAAAAGTGTCAAGGTCGGCCCGGCTCGCGACCTTGGGCTGGTAGACCGCACCGGTGCGCGTGTCGTTATACTCGCCGCGCAGATCGATCGACAGGCGCTCGCTTGGCGTGAAGAGCAGCTGGCCGCGAGTGCGAAATTCGCGAGCAAAGTCGAGGCCGCGATTGTTCGACGCGCTCTCGATCAGCCCGTCGGACCGACGCCCTTCTGCCTGGACCCGAAAGCGCAGGATTCCAGGGATCAGCGGCCCGGAGAGGACGCCAGACAGACGTCTGTCGTCACCCTGAGCATATTCCGCGAGAATCCTGCCCGAAAAGTCTTCCGTCGGCCGTCGGGTGATGATGTTGATCGCGCCGGCGATAGCGTTGGCGCCGTAAACAGCGCTCTGGGGGCCGCGCAGCACCTCGATGCGTTCCAGATCCTCATAATTGCCGCCGCCCAGTGTCTCCAGCGAATCCACCGGCACGCCGTCCACCAGGAAGCTGACCGCCGGCCACCCCTGCTGACCGTTGCCGACACCGCGCATCGACAGATAGACCAAGCCGACGCTGTAGGACTGGCCATTTCGGAATGTCAGATTGGGAACCAGCCGCGCGAAATCGTCGACGCTCTCGATACCGCTATTTTCGATCGTTGCGGTGCCAAAGGCTGTGATGGCATCCGGCACATCCTGGAGCCGTTCCTCGCGCCGGCGTGCCGTCACGATAATATCGCCTGCTGGCGCGGCAGCCTCGTCCGGCGATACGGGCGTGGTGTCCTGCGCCGCCGCTGGAGCGGCAGTGAGAAGGGAGAAAAACGGGAGGGCCGCTCCCGCCAGAAATGTGCGGTCGATTTTCCTGTCCCGAAAGTTCCCGGTCATGTTGCGCCCCCCTGCCGCATGGTGATCCATGCTCTTTGCGATTGCGCACGAGGCTAGTCGCAGCGCCCCAAAGAGCAACGACGGCACGGAGTGGAGCCAGGCCTTATCGGGGTAGTTGCTCCTTCGGCGTCGGCCTACCCCAGGGTAGTTGTCGCGGGTAGCGCGACGTCCTATGACTTCCCGTTCCAGCAGGATGCGCCAATGTCCGTCCCGATGCCACCGGGGTTGTTCAGGCATCGTCTCATGCCGCCAATGCAGCATGTGACGATTGTCGAGCGCGCACCCCGGATCCCGATATTACAGCGCCCCGTCTCTACGCCGCTATGCTTCGTTTGCGGGCCGGCCGGGTTCGGCAAAACCGCTCTGCTGACCGAACTCTATCGCGACACACGCCAATCCGGAGCACCAGCAGCATGGCTATCGCTCGATGCCGGCGATGCTGATCCCGCACGGCTGCTGACCAGCCTCGCCTGGGCACTGCATCATGCGGGCTATGATCTGGCAGGGACCGGGCTCCTCGAGGAGGCGAGCGGAGTTACATCGGTTGATCGGTTCGTCGAGCAGCTGCTGCCTGCGATCGGCTCGCCGGTTTTTCCACTTACGATATTGCTCGATGATGGCGAGCATATCGCGGGCACGCCTGTCGTCCAACTTGTCATCCACTTGGCGACCAGCCTGGCGGCACGTCTCCGGTTCATTATCGCGACTTGTCTGCCTTGGCCGTCAAGCGCTGGCCTCTATGCCCGGGGCTTGGCTACTGAGGTTAGCGCCGATCAGTTACGGCTAAGCCCTTATGAACTCCGCTCGCTCCTCCAAGCCGTCAGCGACACCGACGCTGAAGCGATCGACGAAGCGACGGCAGGCTGGCCGGTTGCCGCCCAGATGATTCGCCTGTCTATGCTGGAAGGGCGATCGGTGGACGAGGCCTTGAAGCAGATTGGCGCCCCCGGCTCCGCTCTTGAAAGTTATATCGACACTCATCTGCTCGCCAAGCTGCCTCGCGATCTTGAATCGTTTCTGATTCATAGCGCATCGCTCGACTGGATTGACCCCGAATCGGCGACAGTCCTTGCCGCAATCTTGTCGCCTGGCGAGCATGTCGGGGGGCTGCGATCGCTCGCGGGGCTTCTGCGAGGAGACAGCGACCGGGGTTGGCGGATAGTGCCGTTGCTGCAGAGGCATTTGTTGCGCCTCTTGCGCGGCAAACCGCCCAAGCAGAGAGCGGAGCCGGCACTGGCACTGGCCCAGCTTTCGGTTCAGCGGAGCGCCTATCGTGACGCGGTGCGCCTCGCCGTCACCGCGGGCGACATCCCGTTTGCAACTGCGGTCATTAAGGACGCCGGCTTTGTTCGCGTCTGGATCCGCTTTGGCTACGATCATGTGAGGGCTATTCTCGATGCGCTGCCTCCGGAGGTGGTCGCCGCCGACTCGCGCCTGCAGATCGGCCAGATCATTACCCTGTTCAATGAAGGCCGCGTCAGCGCTGGCCGGCAGCTATTGCAGGCGCTGAGATCTTCTCGGGATGCGGATATTTCAGAGAGTGCCGGGGAGGCCCGGAAGCTCTATGCCGAACTGGTGGGTGTCGAGATGTTGGCACTCATCCATGAGGACGTAACGACGGGTGAACAGCTGGCGGAAATCGAGCGCACCTATGTGCGGGGTTTTGCCGCCGATTTCGACGAGTTCGAGACCGAACTCGGTTGTTTCGGTATCATAGTACATATGCAATGGGGTCATTTCGCGGAGGCCGAGCGGCGAATTTCTGTAGTTCGCGAAGCGGCCTCGCGCTGCAACTCAGCTTTCACCGACTATTTCCTGGAGCTCTATGAAGGGATGATCGCCTTCGCGCGCGGACAGGTGGGGTTTGCGATCGACCACTACCGCAGCGCCGAGGCCCTGATCGGGAAAAGCTTTGAGGGCGACAGCGGGACCATGCGCTGCCTGCACGAAATCCTGCTTGCTGAAGCGTGGTATGCACGTGGCGACATCGGCACCGCGCGCTCGATGCTCGACGCGGTTCTCAGGGTCCAGCCACATTCCATCGCTTGGTACGATTTTCAATTTGCTGCTTACGACACGGCAATTCGGGTTGCGCTGGCAGATGGTAACATCGATCTTGCGCTGGTTCAGGTGGAAGGGGCCGGACAGGAGGCGCGCCGGCGTGAGGCTCACGGGTTCGTGCGGGTCTGCGCTCTGCTAAAGCTGCTGGTACTGGTCCGCGCGAGACGCTGGGGCGAAGCGCAGACATTGGTGGCAGAGCATGAGATGGAGGCTACCGCACTTGCGGCACCGCGTCCCCGTGCCAGCCATTGGCGTGAGCGTGAGCTGTTGTTGGCCACTCTGGCCGAATTCGCGATTGGGACTGGGCGCACCCCGCTGGCGCGCGAGCTGATACTGGCCCTGCGCACGGAGGCCCGTGAAATCGGTCGACCGGTTGGTGACCTCCGCGCGCAGTTCCTGCTCGCCATGCTCTTCTTGCGCCAGGGCGTTCGTGACCAGGCTATGGCTGTGATGAGCCAGGCCCTCGCTGCGAGCGCTACCGGGGATCAGGGCTGGATCGCCGAGGAATATGCGCCGAGCCTCCGCAGCATCCTCGCAGAATATTTGGATATGGCAACGCCGCGGACCGAGGCGCAGTCGTCGCTCCATGCACGCCTCAGCCGCTTCTATGTCGCGCGAACCGAAGCACGGTCGCCCCTTTCAGACCGTGAGCGCCAGATCCTCTCGCTCGTCAGTTTGGGAGACAGCAACAAACATATCGCGCGGCGTCTTGGCGTCTCGGAAAATACGGTCAAGTTCCACCTGAAGCGCGTGGCTGCCAAGCTTGACGCAGTGGGCGCGGGGCGCATGGTGCTCGTTCAAATTGATCTTTCTTTACAAAATAGTAAAGGTCTTAATTCAAAGCCCGTTGGATCGTTTGTGGAGAACATAGCGGGCTGATACAACGGCGAGAGGCGTGAATTGAAGACCAACGAGCCGGTTCATTACTCCGAGCCGCCTTTTCCTATCTCGCCGTCGCCCATCTCAAGAATTGAGTTCGGACCCTTAACCGCTTGAAAGCGCTCGGTCCCGTTTTGGGACGCGCTCCAAAACCCGCTTGTTCCTAACTGCATTTTTACCTCTTCGCGCCATAGCAGTCCCCAAATCCTGCGCTCCTCCGCGCATCCCATGACGGGACGCTCGGGGCGCAGGAGGGGGCCAGTGAGAGGGATCGAGATGCGCGTATCTGTAACGGCTTTGGCAATCCTCGCCGCCGGCACCATCCTGTCCGGCTGCGCCTCGACCGGCGGCTCGGGCAGCCTGCCCCCGGCCAGCTTCGTCGGCACTTCCGACCAGGTCGGCGAGAGCTATCTGATCGGCGCGTCGGATGAGATCACGGTCTTCGTCTGGCGCAACCCCGAGCTTGGCGCCCGCGTCCAGGTCCGCCCCGACGGACGGATCACCACCCCGCTGATCACCGACATGGTCGCGGTCGGCAAGACCCCGGCCCAGCTCGCCGAGGACATTCGCGTCGTCCTCGCCCAGTTCATTCAGGATCCGCTGGTCTCGGTGATGGTCGATCGGCCGCAGGGCACCTTCTCGCAGCAGATCCGCGTCGTCGGCGCCACCGCCCGGCCCGCCGCCATCCCCTATCGCGCCAACATGACCCTGCTCGATGCGATGATCGCGGTCGGCGGCCTTTCCGAATATGCCGCCGGCGACCGCGCCCGGCTGGTCCGCACCGATCGTACCACCGGTCAGCAGCGCCAATATGATCTGCGCATCGCCAGCCTGCTTCGGCGCGGCGACGTGCGCGCCAACGTCCGGCTCGAGCCCGGCGACGTCATCATCATCCCCGAGAGCATGTTCTAGGGCCCGAACCCAAAAAAACGAAGGACGACAGCGCCCGATGGACGGACTCTACGAACAGTTTCGGATTGCCCTGCACCAGGTCTGGCGGCGGCGCTGGCTGGCGATCGCGGTCGCCTGGGGCATCGCAATGGTCGGCTGGCTGGTGATCGCTTTGATCCCCAACAGCTATGAGGCCAAGGCGCGGCTGTTCATCCAGGCCCAGTCGATCCTGCCCAATCAGATCGGCATGACCCCGGACGACCGCCAGAACCAGCAGCTCCGGCTCAAGCAGACCCTGACCTCGAACGAGAATCTCGTCCGTATCGTTCGGCGCACCGATCTCAACGCGCTGGTCGCCAGTGAGCGCGACCTTTCGAGCGTGGTCTCGGCGCTGCGGACCCGCGTCCTTCTCACCGCCCAGCCCGACGGCATGATCGAGATCAAGGCGACCTCGAACATATCGGGCTTCTCCAACGGCCAGAATGCGCGCACCGCGGCGGCGACCGTCCAGGGGCTGCTCGATCTGATGGTCGAGCAGAATCTCTCCGGCGATCGCCGCGAGACCGGCCAGTCGCTTCAGTTCCTCGACGAGGAGCTGCGCCGCCGCGAGACCCAGCTCCAGGAGGCCGAGCAGCGCCGCGTCGAATTCGAGCAGCGTTTCATGGGCCTGCTGCCGGGCGAGGGATCGATCGCCCAGCGGATGTCGGCGGCACGCGCCGAGCTCGCCAATATCGAGCAGCAGGTGGTCGCCGCCCAGGGCGGGCTGAACGCGATGCGCGGCCAGCTCGCGGCAACGCCGCAGAGCCTGCCTGGCGTCGGCGATGGCGGAGGCACCGCCAGCGGCCAGCTCGCGTCGCTCGAAGGGCAGCTCAACCAGAATCTCGCGCGCGGCTGGACCGACGCGCACCCCGATGTGATTGCCCTTCGCCAGCAGATCGCGCGGCTGCGGCCTTTTGCCGCCGCCGAGCGGCGCTCGGGCACCGCCGGCATGGCCAACCCGTCTTATGTGTCGCTGCGCGCGATGATGGCCGAGCGCGAGGCGCAGCTCGCGGCCTCGATCGCGCGGCGCAACCAGATCCAGTCCGATCTCGCCCAGCTCTCCGCGCGCCAGTCGACCGAGCCCGGCCTGGCCGCGGACCAGGAACGGTTGAACCGCGATTATAACGTCCTCAAGCAGCAATATGACCAGCTGCTCGCCAATCGCGAGCAGGTGCGGCTGCGCAGCGACGTCCAGAGCCGGACCAGCCCGCTTAACATCCAGATCGTCGAGCCGCCGAGCGTGCCCGGCGCGCCCGCGGCGCCCAATCGGCCGATCTTCCTTACTTTGGTGCTATTCGTCGCGCTCGGCGCCGGCGTCGCCGCGGCGTTCGTCGCCGGCCAGCTCCAGACCACCTTCCCGACCCAGAGCCGCCTGGCCGCGATCACCGGCCTGCCCGTGCTCGGGACATTGAGCGAGGTCGTGACCCCCGACGAGCGAGCCGAACGCCGGCAACGGCTGAAATGGTTCGCGGGCGCCGGCGCGGCGCTGGCCGGCAGCTACGCGCTGCTGATCCTCGTCGAATTCTGGCAACGAAGCGCAGCGGCGTGAGGAGCGACATGAAGCACGATCCCCTCTCGCTGATCGAACGCGCCGCGGAGCTCTACGATTTCCGCGCCGCGCTCGGCGCCCCGCAGCCGTCGGCAATGCCGGCGGATGAGCCGGTCGAGCCTGCCGCCCCAGAGGTCGCTCCGGAGCCTTCGGCTCCCCAGGCGCCCCCGTCCGCACGGCGGCGCACCACGCAACCCGGCGCGATCGACCGCGCCACGCTGCAGCGCCGCGGCTTCATCGTTCCCGGAGGCCCGGTCACCGGCCTCGCCGAGGAATTCCGGCTGGTGAAGCGCCAGCTGCTCGCAGGCATCGAACGGCGGGTGTCGCTGCCCGAGGACCGGCGCCGGTCGGTGCTGATCAGCTCGGCCCAGCCGGGCGAGGGCAAGAGCTTCTGCGCGATCAATCTGGCACTGTCGCTGGCCGGCGAGCGCGACACCGAGGTGCTGCTCGTGGACGGCGATTTCGCCAAGCCCGAAGCGCTGTCGATCCTCGGTGTCGACGGCGGGCCGGGCATGGTCGACGCGCTCGCCGATCCGTGGGCCGACCCCGAGACTTTCGTCATCCGCACCGACGTGCCGGGCCTGTCGGTCCTGCCCGCCGGGCGCAAAGCCAATAATGTGCCGGAGCTGCTGGCTTCGGACCGGACAAGGGAGGTGCTGGCCAAACTCGCCAGCGACACCAGGCGGATCATCCTGTTCGATTCTCCGCCGGTTCTCATGGCGTCCCCCGCGACCGTGCTCTCTGGCCATGTCGGCCAGGTGCTCGTCGTGGTGCGCGCCGACCGGACAACCGAAGCCGATTTGCGCGAGACGATCGGCCTGCTCACGGGCTGCGATCATGTCGGCCTGATCCTCAATGGGGCAGGCATCACCATCACCGGGCGCAGGTTCGGCTCTTATGACGGATATGGCCATGACCAATGAGCTGAAGATCGTGCGGCTGGGTAGCCGCCTCGGACTGGCGATCGGGCTCGCGCTCGCCGCAACCGCGGCGCAGGCGCAGAGCGCGCCCGCCGCCGGCGTTTCCTATGGCGCGCCCCCCTTGTCCTATGGCGATGCCGGTCCCGCCCCCGACGCGGAGTCGGACCAGGCGCCGGACGCCGCGCCACAGTCGCCGCGGCGGCGCTCGCACGCCGAGATTCACCCCTATCTCGAGGTTGCGCAAGTCGTCAGCGCCGAGCTCGAAGGCGGTGGCGATACGCTGACCTACACCAGCGTCGCCGCCGGCGTCGACGGTGTGATCGAGACCCGCCGGGTGATCGTGGCCGCGAGCTACCGCTATCAGCGCAATTTCGACTATGACGGCGCGGTCGGCGACGAGGATATCCATTCCGGCGTTGCCGCGGTCCAGCTCCAGATCGTTCCCGGGGTGGTCAGTTTCGATGCCGGCGCACTCGCCACCCGCACCGCGGGCGAAGGGCGCGCCGCGGGCGTGACCAGCCGCGATGGCGCGGTCGAGGTCTACAGCGCTTATGCCGGCCCGACGGTCACCGCCAATGCGGGCCCGGTCACCGCCACCGCCGCCTACCGCCTGGGCTATGTCGCGATCGATGACGACAGCCTGGCCGGCGGCCCGCGCGAGGATTTCGACGACGCCGTTGCCCATAGCGCGATGGCCAGCGTCACCATGGCGCCGGGCCGGCTGCCGTTCGGCGTCACCGTCAGCGGCGGCTGGACGCGGACCGATTCGGACGGCCCGTTCGAGCATGAGTTTGAGGGCCGCCATGTCCGCGGCGAGGTTCTCGTCCCCTTGGGGCCGAACTTCGCTCTGACCGGCGGTGTCGGCTATGAGGATATCGAATCGAGCCAGCTCGACTTTGCCCGCGACGCCAATGGCGTTCCCCTCCTCGACGCTGCCGGACGCCCGATCCCCGATTCGAACCGGCCGCGGCTGCGGACGCTCGACCTCAGTGGGACCTATTATGACGGCGGCTTCATCTGGCGGCCCAGCTCTCGGACCGAGGTCCAGGCGCATGCCGGCCGTCGCTATGGCGGCACCACGGTGGTCGGCTCGCTGAGCCACCAGACCAGCGAACATGCCGGAGTCACCGCGACTGTGTTCGACACCGTGGAGACGTTCAGCAACAGTCTTGTCAGCAATCTCAGCAGCATGCCGCGTTCTTTTAACGTCAATCGTAACGTGTTGACCGGCGGCTTCGGCAATTGCGTGTTCGGCTCCGAGCCGGGTCGCGGCGCCTGTCTCGACAGCTCGCTGCAGTCGGTCCGCGGCGAGAGCTTCCGCGCCCGCGGCGGCAATCTGCTGTTTAGCGCCGAACGGGGGCCGTGGAGCTTCGGCATCGGCGGATCCTACGTCCATCGCCGCTATGCCCGGGTTCCGGATCCGGTGTTCGACGCCCTGGGCGGCAGCGAGGACGACAGCGTCAGCCTCTATGGCCAGGTCAGCCGTCGCCTCAGCCGCACCTCGGAGATCAACTTCGACGCCTATGCGACCTGGTACGACACCAATCTCGCCGGCTTCAACGAGGTGTTCAGCGCAGGTGGGACCCTGACCTATCAGCGCAACCTGCTGCTCGACCGGCTCGAATTCCTGGCGGCGATCGGTCTCTATCACAGCAATGACGGGGCGCTCGACAGCACCGTCGCACAGGGCCTGATCGGCCTGAGATACACCTTCTAGCGCCGCGGGTCACAGGGAGAAAGCATGTATACCGACCATTTCGGCCTGAGCGACCAGCCCTTTCAGCTGACGCCCGACGCGCGTTTCTGGTTCGAGAGCCGTACCCACAAGAAGGCGATGGCCTATCTTGCCTACGGCCTCGCCCAGAGCGAGGGCTTCGTCGTCGTCACCGGCGAGATCGGCGCCGGCAAGTCCACTCTGGTGGCGCATCTGCTGGCCTCGATCGATCGCGCCCGTCTCAATGCGATCGCGATCGCCTCGACCCAGGTCGATGCCGACGGCATGCTTCGGCTGGTCGCCGAAGGTCTCGGCGTCGCCACCGGCGGCCTCGACAAGGCGCGGGTGACCGGCGCGGTCGAGCGCCGGCTCGAAGAGGAGTTCCGCGCCCGCAAACGGACCTTGCTGATCCTAGACGAGGCGCAGAACCTGCCGATCGAAGCGCTCGAGGAGCTTCGCCTGCTGTCGAACAACCAGCTCGGCGGCCAGGCGCTGATCCAGATCGTTCTGCTCGGCCAGCCCGAATTTCGCGACCATCTCGCCTCGCCGGGGCTCGAGCAGCTTCGCCAGCGGGTCATCGCCAACCATCATCTCGAGGCGATGGGGGCCGACGAGGTCGAAGCCTATATCCGCCACCGCCTTGCGCTGGTCGGCTGGCAGCGCCGGCCCGATTTCAGCGCGGAGGCGTTCGAGGCGATCCATCGGCGCAGCGGCGGCGTCCCGCGCCGAATCAACAAACTTGCCAATCGGTTGCTGCTCCAGGCCGCGGTCGAGTCTCAGGAGATCATCCACGCCGACGCGGTCGAGGCGGTCGCCGCCGAGATGATCGCCGACGCCGCGCCGGGTCCCGAGGAAAGGGTGCTGTCGTTCCGTTCCGCCCGGTTCGCCGCCAATGAGGAAAGCGCGCCGACCGCGCCCGATCCCCTGTTCGAGCGCCGGCTCGCCGCGCTCGAGGCGCGCGCCGACGATCAGGAGGCATCGCTGCGGCGGATCCTGCTGCTGCTCGTCGACTGGGTCGAGAATGGCAGCCAGGAACCAGCCTACCGCACGAATGCAGCATGAGGCAGGAGGGCCGATGCGCAACGCCCTCTCGGTCGATGTCGAAGACTGGTTCCAGGTCGGCGCCTTCGAGGCGGTGATCGCCCGCGACACGTGGGAAGCCCTGCCGCGGCGCGTCGAGCGCAACACCGACCATGTCCTCGCTCTGTTCGCCGAGGCTGGCGTCCAGGCGACCTTCTTCACTTTGGGCTGGGTCGCGGCGCGCCATCCGGCGCTGATCCGGCGCATTGCCGAGGCCGGCCATGAGATTGCCAGCCACGGCTGGGACCATCGCCGCGTCTTCACCATGGACGAAGCCGAATTCGGCGCCGACCTGCGCCGCGCCCGCGCCGCGATCGAGGATGCCGCCGGCTGCGCGGTCACCGGCTATCGCGCGCCGAGCTTTTCGATCGATGCCCGCACGCCCTGGGCGCATGCGGTCCTCGCCGAGCAGGCTTATGCTTATTCCTCGAGCGTCGCGCCGGTTCGGCACGATCATTATGGCTGGCCCGCCGCGCCGCGCTTCGCCTGGCGTCCGATCGCCGACGCCGCTTTGATCGAGCTTCCGGTCACCACCGTCGAGCTTGCCGGGCGCCGGCTCGCGGCTGGCGGCGGGGGCTTCTTCCGTCTGCTGCCTTACGCTTTTTCGAGCTGGGCGGTGTCGCGGGTCAACAAGGAGCAGCGCCCCGCAATCTTCTACTTCCACCCCTGGGAGATCGATCCCGGCCAGCCGCGGGTCGCGCGGGCGTCGCTCAAATCCCGGCTGCGTCATTACACGAATCTCTCTGAAATGCGGCCCAAGCTATTGAAACTTCTACTCGCTCATCAATGGGGGCGCACCGATGAGGTCGCTGCCGCCGAACGAACGAGGCTGCCATGAACGCGCCGCATCCGCTCGCGGCCGTCGCCGTCCGCGCCGCCAATCTCGACGATCCCGGCGAATGCGCACGGATCGACGGCTTCGTCGCCGCCCATCCCGATGCGACTCTGTTTCACCGGCCGCAATGGAGCCGGGCGGTCGAGCGCGGCTGCCGTCAGCGCGCGCATTATCTGCTCGCCGAGCGCGGCGGCGCTTTGGTCGGCTGCCTGCCGCTGACCGAGATCCGCTCCGCCTTGTTCGGCAACGCTCTGGTCTCGGCCGGCTTCGCCACCGGCGGCGGCATCCTCGCCGAGGGCGAAGCGGCCGCGGCGGCGCTCGCCGAGGCGGCATGGGCGCTCGCGGCGCGGCAGGACTGCGCCGGGGTAGAGCTGCGCGGTGGCCCGATCCCCGCTGGCTGGCATGCCAGCACCGGCACCTATTCGGCTTTTTCGCGCCCGCTTCCCGCCCAGACCGAGGCCTTGCTCGCCTCGCTCCCGCGCCGTCAGCGCGCCGAGGTCCGCCGCGCCAACGAATATGGCCTCGAAGTGACGATCGGGCGCGATGCCGCGCACCTCGCCGCCCATTATCGCGTCTATGCCGAGAGCGTCCGCAACCTCGGCACGCCGGTCTTTCCGAAAAGCCTGTTCGACGCGATGATCGAGGGGTTCGGCGACGACGCCGAGATCCTGCTGGTCGCCAAGGACGGGCGGCCATTGGCGACGATGCTGACCTTCTATTTCCGCGGCCTCTCTCAACCAGTTTGGGGGGGCGGGACGTTCGAGGCGCGGGTGCGCAGCGCCAATGATCTCGCTTATTTCGCGGTGATGCAGCGCGGCATCGCGCGCGGCTGCGACCGCGCCGATTTCGGCCGCTCGAAGCTCGGCACCGGCCCCTATCAGCGCAAGCGGATCTGGGGGTTCGAGGAACGTACGCTGACCTACGGCATCCGGACCGTCGATGGTGCCGCGCCGCGTGCGGTCAATCCGCTCGACGCCAAATATCGGCTCAAGGTCGCCGCCTGGCAGAAATTGCCGCTGTGGCTCGCCAACCGGCTCGGCCCGCCGATCGCGCGGGGGCTGGGATGAAGGACATCCTCTTCCTCGCCCATCGCATCCCGTTTCCGCCCGATCGCGGCGACAAGATCCGCTCGTGGAATCTGCTCAGGCATCTCGGCACGCTGGCCCGGGTCCATCTCGCCTGCTTCGCCGACAATCAGGGGGATGCCGGGCATCTTCCCGCGCTCTGTGCGGCGATGGGGCGCCGGCTCGGCGAGGCCCATGTCGAGGTGCGGCGGTCGGGCAAGGCCTTTCCCGGGGCGCGCGCCTTGCTCGGCGGCAGGCCGGTCTCGGTCGCTTTGTTCGACAGTGCCAAGCTGCGCGGTTTCGTCCATCGCCTGCTCGCCGGCTGCGAGATCGGCACCGTCTTCGCTTTTTCGGGCCAGATGGCGCAGTTCGTGCCCAAGGATCTGCGCCAGCGCTTCGTGATGGATTTCGGCGACGTCGATTCGGTCAAGTTCGCCGATTATGCCGAGAGCGCCTCCGGGGCGATGGGCTGGGTCTATCGGCGCGAGGCGGCGCGGCTCGCCGCCTTCGAGCGCGCCGTCGCCGCGCGCGCCGATGTCGTGACCTTCGTCAGCGAGGCCGAAGCCGAGCTGTTCCGCGCGCGGACCCGCTTGGCCAATATCCGCGCGCTCCCCAATGGGATCGACGTCGATTTCTTCAATCCCGCCGCCGATTTCCCGCGCCTCGACCGCGAGGATCGCGGCGAAGGCCCGATGATCCTGTTCACCGGCCAGATGGACTATGCGCCCAATGTCGATGCGGTGACGATCTTCGCCCGCCAGGCGCTGCCGCGGATCCCGCGGGCGCGCTTCGTCATTGCCGGACGCAACCCGACCGCCGAGGTGCGCGCGCTCGCCCATGGCAAGCGCGTCATCGTCACTGGTGAGGTCGCCGACATGCGCAGCTGGCTCGCCGCCGCCGACGTCGTCGTCGCGCCGCTGCGCATCGCCCGCGGCATCCAGAACAAGGTGCTCGAGGCGATGGCGATGGCCAAGCCGGTGGTGGTGAGCCCGGCGGCGCTCGAGGGGATCGAGGCCGAGCCCGGCCGCGACCTCCTGGTCCAGGCCGATGCCGCGGCGATGGCCGGCACGATCCGCCGCCTGATCGATTCGCCGCCCGAGGCGCAGGCGCTGGGCCGCGCCGCGCGCCATCACGTCGAGCGCGCCTATCGCTGGGAGCGCCGGCTCGCGCCGCTCGGCGAGATCGTCTCCCCTTCGGCCCAGATGGCCGCGGAATGAGCGTCGCGCTGCCGCTGCCGCGGGCGGCGCAGCCGTCGCTCTGGCGCACCCATCTCGTCGCGCTCGGGGCGGCCTGGGCGGCGATCCTGGTCCTGTTTCACCGCGACGCCGCCACCGCCGCCGCGATCTGGTGGAACAGCTCGACCTTCAACCATTGCCTGCTGATCCCGCCGCTGATCGCCTGGCTGGTCTGGCAGCGCCTGCCTGGCCTCCGCCAGCTCTCGCCCGCGGCCTGGGCGCCGGGCCTCATCATCGTCGGCATCGGCGCGCTCGCCTGGCTGCTCGGCGACGCCGGCTCGGTCGCTTTGGGACGCCATCTCGGGCTGCTGCTGATGCTCCAGGGCGCGGTCGTCGCCTGTCTCGGCAAGAGCGTCGCGCGCGGGCTCCTCTTCCCGATCTGCTTCGCCTTCTTCCTGCTTCCGGCGGGGGAGGAGATCGTCCCGCTGATGCAGACCGTCACCGCGCGGATCGCGACGGCCTTGCTCGGCCTCGCCGGCGGCCCCGCTTATATGGAGGGGATCTTCATCACCACGCCGGCCGGCTATTTCGAGGTCGCCGAGGCCTGCGCCGGGGTCAAGTTCCTGATCGCGATGGCCGCGCTCGGCGCGCTGGTCGCCAATGTCTGCTTCCACTCCTGGCCGCGCCGCATCGCCTTTCTCGCGGTCGCGCTCGTCGTCCCGATCCTCGCCAACGGGGTGCGCGCCTGGGGCACGATCTACATTGCCGGGCGCACCGGCCTGGATTTCGCCGCCAGCCTCGATCATGTCATCTATGGCGGCATCTTCTTCGCGATCGTCATCGCTCTGATCCTCGCCGCCGGCTGGCCCTGGTTCGACCGCGGCGTCGACGATCCCTGGTTCGATCCGCAGGCGCTGCAGGATCCGCGCCGGGAGGGAAGGCCGGTCGGCTTCGTCGTCGCGGCACTGCTGATCGTGGCGGCGCTGCCGCTCGGCTGGTCGGCGACGATCTCGGCCGCCGGCACCCGTCCGGTTCCGGCGGCCTTCGCGCTTCCCGACATTCCGGGCTGGCCGCAGGTGGCGCGCGACGGGCGCGGCTGGCGTCCCGATTTCGCCGGCGCGGACCTGTTCCGGATCGCCCGTTATCGCGACCGCGAGGGCCGCACCGTCGATCTCGCGATCGCAGTCTATGCCCGCCAATATGAGGGCCATGAGGTGGTCGGCTTCGGCCAGGGCGCGGCCGAGGGCTGGGCCTGGGCGGCGCCGGCGCCGGCTCCACCGAACGGACGGGCGGAGCGGATCGCCTCGCACGGGCTGGTGCGCGAGGTCGTCAGCTTCTACCGCGTCGGCGATACGGTCACGGGGAGCGGCATGAGGGCGAAGCTGGAGACGATCGAGACCCGCCTGCTCGGTGGGCCCCAGCGCGCCGTCGCTCTGCTCGTCTCCGCGCCCGAGCCCGCCACCGGCATCAGCCCGCGCCCGATGATCGACGCTTTCCTTGCCGCGCTCGGGCCCGTCGACCGCCTCGCCGATCGCGCCGCCGGGATCGAGTAGCGCCGATGTGCGGCATCGCCGGCCTGTTCCATCCCGACATTCCCAAACCGGTCGATCCGGCGCGAATCGCGGCGATGACCGAGATCCTCGCCCATCGCGGCCCCGACGGCAGCGGCATCTGGACCGCGCCGGGGATCGGCCTAGGCCATCGCCGCCTTGCCGTGATCGACCTCAGCGAGGCGGGGGCGCAGCCGATGCTGACCCCCGACCGCAAGCTCGCGATCAGCTTCAACGGCGACATCTACAATTTCCGCGAAATCCGCCAGGATCTCGCAGCCAAGGGGCATCGTTTCCGCACCGAGAGCGACACCGAGGTGATCCTCGCCGCCTGGCGGCAATGGGGCCCGGACTGCCTGTCCCGCTTCAACGGCATGTTCGCCTTCGCGCTCTACGATGCCGCCGAGGATGTCCTGTTCCTCGCCCGCGACCGGCTCGGGGTGAAGCCCTTGCTCTATGCCGAGCTCGCCGACGGCGCGCTGATCTTCGCCTCCGAGCTCAAGGGCCTGCTTGCCCATCCGCTGCTGCGCCGCGTGCCGAGCGCTTGGGCGGTCGAGGATTATCTCGCCTTCGGCTACGTTCCCGACGACATTTCGATCGTCCAGGGCGTGAAGAAGCTTCCCGCCGGCCATTATCTGCTCGTCCAGCGCGGCAAGGCGGTTCCGCGCCCGGTGCAATATTGGGACGTCGACTTCACCAACCCGGTCCGCAAGCCATTGAAGGCGCTCGAAGAGGAAATGGTCGAGCGGCTCCGCGAAGGAGTCCGCTCGCGGATGGTCGCCGATGCCCCATTCGGCGCCTTCCTCTCGGGCGGGGTCGACAGCTCGGCGGTGGTGGCGTTCATGGCCGAAGCGAGCCGCACCGCGATCGAGACCTGCTCGATCGGCTTCGACGAGGCCGACCATGACGAGACCGCTTATGCCGCCCGGGTGGCGCGGCTGTTCGCCACCAATCACCGCGCCCGGACCGTCGCCGCAGCCGATTTCTCGCTGATCGATACCCTGGTCGAGGCGTTCGACGAGCCGTTCGCCGACGCCTCCGCGCTCGGCACCTATCAGGTTTCGGCGCTGGCCCGCGAGAAGGTCACGATCGCTTTGTCGGGCGACGGCGCCGACGAGGCCTTTGCCGGCTATCGCCGCCACCGCATGTTCAGCGTAGAGGAACGCGTTCGCCGGCTGCTGCCGGGTCCGCTGGGGCGCGTCGTCGGCGCGGTCGGCGACCTTTATCCGAAGCTCGATTGGGCGCCGCAGGCATTTCGCGCCAAGACCACATTGCAGGCTTTGGGCCAATCCAGCGCCGCCGCTTATGTCGCCGCGGTCGGGGTCACGCCGGCCCCGATTCGGGAGATGCTTTACACTTCAAACATGGTTAACGCGCTTCGCGGTCATGTCGCCGAAGAGCGTCAGATCGCGCTTTTCGAGAGAGCGCCCGCCAGCGATGCGTTGTCGCGGGCACAATATTTTGATCTTAAAACATGGTTAACGGGAGACATCCTGACCAAGGTCGATCGCACCTCGATGGCGGTCGGCCTAGAGGCGCGCGACCCGTTGCTCGATCATCGCCTGATCGAGTTCGCGGCGCGGCTGCCGGCGCGAATGCGGCTGCGCGGCGGGACCGGCAAATGGCTGATGAAGCGCGCGCTCGCCGATCGCCTGCCGCCCGAAATATTGAACCGCCGCAAGATGGGTTTCGTCACCCCGGTCAGCGCCTGGTTTCGCGGACCGCTGGCCGACGAAGGCGCGGCGATTGCCCATGGCTCGGCGCTCGCCGAGACCGGCTGGTTCGATGCGACCGCGATCGCGCGGATCGCCGAAGCCCATCGCCGCGGCCGGTCCGATCATGGCCGGCTGCTCTGGCAATTGCTGATGCTCGAAAAATCGCTGCAGCGGGTTTTCGGCTTCGGGGTCAAAGCTCAGGATAGTCGGCCGCGACGAAAAACAGCCCGTCGGGCGGCGCATTGAGCCCGAGGGCGGCGCGGTCTTTGGCCGCGAGCGCCGCCCGGAGATCCGCCGCCGACCATTTGCCGCGCCCGACCAGCTGCAGGCAGCCGACCATCGACCGCACCTGATGGTGGAGGAACGAGCGCGCCGCCGCCTCGACCTCGACCAGCGCCCCCATCCGCCGCACCGTCAGCCGGTCGAGCGTCTTGACCGGGCTGTCCGCCTGGCACTGGACCGAGCGGAAGGTGGTGAAGTCATGCCGTCCGACCAGGATCTGCGCCGCCGCGTGCATGTCGTCGGCATGGAGCACCACCGGCACCCGCCACGCGCGGCCGGCGTCGAGCGCGAGCGGGGCGCGGCGGTTGACGATCCGGTAGAGATAGCGCCGGCCGACGCACGAGAAGCGGGCGTGGAAGTCGGCCTCCGCGACCTGCGCCGAAAGGATCGCGACCGGCAGCGGCCGCAGCCGGGCATTGGTCCCCTCGGCGAGCCGGTGGGCGCTGATCGGCCGCTCGACATCGACATGGGCGGTCATCGCCAGCGCGTGGACCCCGGCGTCGGTGCGCCCGGCGGCGTGCAGCGTCACATTCTCCTGGGTGATCGCCCGGATCGCCTCCTCGATCGCCTGCTGCACCGACGGGCCGTGCGCCTGGCGCTGCCAGCCCATGAACGGGCGGCCGTCATATTCGATCGTCAGCCGGAAGCGGGTCATTCCAGGGTCGCGCCGGCGGGAATGACGAAGCCGCGCAGCAGCTCGGCCGGGGACATCGCCCCCCGCCCGGCGCGCTGCACCAAAGTCGGCACGATCGATCCGGCGCCGCAGGCGATCGTCAGGCCGTGGTCGAGCGCCGTCCCCGGCGCGCCGCCCAACGTGCCGATCTCGGCGGCGAGCAGCCGGATCCGCTCGCCTCGATATTCGAAATAGGCGCCGGGCGCCGGGTTGAACGCGCGGATCTGCCGCTCGACCGCTTCCGCCTCCCGGCTGAAATCGAGCCGCGCCTCGTGCTTATCGATCTTGGCGGCATAAGTGGTGCCCTGCTCGGGCTGCGGCTCCGGGCGGATGCCGCCGAGCCGGCCGAGGGTCTCGACCATCAAAGCGGCGCCGATCCGCGCCAGCTCGTCGGTCAGCGCCCCCGCGTTCTTGCGGTCGATCGCGGTCGCGCGCCGGGCAAGGACCGGGCCGGTATCGAGCCCGCGCTCCATCGCCATGATGCAGATTCCGGTCTCCGCGTCGCCGGCCAGGATCGCCCGCTGGATCGGCGCCGCACCGCGCCAGCGCGGCAGCAGGGAGGCGTGGACGTTGAGGCAGCCATGACGCGGCGCCGCCAGCACCGGCCGCGGCAGGATCAGCCCGTAGGCCGCGACCACCGCCGCATCGAGCCCGAGCGCGGCAAAGCGCGCCTGCTCGTCCGCGTCGCGCAGGCTGGCCGGAGTCCGTACCTCGATCCCCAGCGCCTCGGCGCGGCGCTGGACGGGGGAGGGGCGCAGCGCCTTGCCGCGCCCCGCCGGCCGCGGCTGCCGGCTATAGACCGCGACGATGTCATGCCCCGCCGCCGCCAGCGCGTCGAGCGTCGGCACCGCGAATTCCGGCGTTCCCATGAAAGCGAGGCGCATGACCCGGCTTTATCCTCCCCATCGGGAGATGGGGAGGGGGACCATGCGCAGCATGGTGGAGGGGTAGCTCTTCGATGGAGAGCTGGCAGAAGGCATACCCCTCCACCACATCTCATGTGGTCCCCCTCCCCGCGAAATCGCGGGGAGGAATTGCTTGCTCGCCTCTCTCGGCCTCCATATCTCCCCCTCATGGCTTCCCCCGAAATCGAGGCGCTGACCCAGGCGCTGGCGCGGCTGCCCGGGCTCGGCCCGCGCTCGGCGCGGCGTGCCGTGCTCCATCTGATGAAGAAGCGCGAGGCCGCGCTGACGCCTTTGCTGCGCGCGCTCGAGCGGGTCAGCGAAAATCTTTCGGTCTGCGCGACCTGCGGCAATGTCGACACCAATGATCCCTGCGGCATCTGCGCCGATCCGCGCCGCGACACCCGCTTGCTCTGCGTCGTCGAGGAGGTCGCCGATCTCTGGGCGCTCGATCGCTCGCGCCTGTTCCCGGGCCGCTTCCACGTCCTCGGCGGCCGACTCTCGGCGCTCGAAGGGGTGCGGCCCGAGGATCTCGGCATCGACACCCTGATCTCGCGGGTCGCCGCTGGCGGGATCGACGAAGTCGTGCTGGCGATGAACGCCACCCTCGAAGGCCAGACCACCGCCCATTATCTCGCCGAGCGGCTCGAAACCTATCCGATCCGGCTCACCCAGCTCGCCCACGGCCTGCCGGTCGGCGGCGAGCTCGACTATCTCGACGAAGGCACGCTCGCCCAGGCGCTGCGGGCAAGGCGGCCGGTCTCGTAATGATCCCCATTCCTTGACCGAATCGCCCTGAAATCCTACATTTTCTCCGATGGCCATCCTTCCGATCTACGAGACCCCGGATCCGATCCTCCGGCAGATTTCCGCGCCCGTCGAGGCGGTGGACGACGCGCTGCGCGCGCTGATCGACGACATGCTGGCGACGATGTACGCCGCGCCCGGCATCGGCCTCGCCGCGATCCAGGTCGGCGTGCCGAAGCGGCTGCTGGTGATCGACCTGCAGGAGCCGGAAGCGGAAGGGAGCGAGCCGGTCCGCGAGCCCCGGGCCTTCATCAACCCCGAGATCCTCGAAACCTCGGACGTCAGCGTGCCTTATTCCGAGGGCTGCCTGTCGGTCCCCGATCAATATGCCGAGGTGCTCCGCCCCGACCGGGTCCGCGCCCGCTGGCTCGACCGCGACGGCAAGGCGCATGAGGAGTGGATCGATGGCCTGCTCGCGGTCTGCCTCCAGCACGAGATCGACCATCTCAACGGCGTGCTGTTCATCGACCATCTCTCCCGGCTGAAGCGCGACATGATCATGAAGAAGCTGGTCAAGGCCCGCCGCGACGGCGGCGCCAAGCGCGCCGCCTGAATTCCCCCTCCCGCTTGCGTGAGGGGTTAGGAATGGGCCCTTTTCCACAGCTTGTTCGCCTGGCGGCTTGAGCAAGACTCGCCGCTGCTCTAAGTTCGCTGTTCGTTCCGCAAGGATCCTCGGCGCATGAACCCCTTTGTCGCATTGCTGATCGCGTTCGCCGCGCTTGGCCTCGGCCTGGCGCTGGGCTGGCTGGTCGGCCGCGGCCGCGCCGGCGCGCTCGCCGAGGAGCGGGGGAGGGCCGCCGACCAGCTCCGCGCGGACCTGGGCAAGGCTGCTGTCGAGCGCGACACCGCGCTGCGCGATCTCGCCGGCCTCCAGGCCGACGCGCGCAATTTCGAGGCGCGGATCAAGGAGCTTCTCGAAGCGAAAGAGGCGCTTGCGGCGCAATTCAACGAAATCGGCTCAAAATTGCTGGGCGAGGCTCAGAAGCAGTTTCTCGAGCGCGCCGACGCCCGCTTCAACCAGGCCAGCGAGAAGAGCGAGCAGCAGTTGAAGGCCCTGCTGCAACCGGTCGAGACGACGCTGAAACGCTATGAGGAGGGTCTGAAGGCGGTCGAAAAGGACCGGGTCGACCAATATGCGGGCCTGCGCGAAGCGGTCCAGCTGCTCCATACCGGGCACGGCCAGGTCCGCGACGAGACCGCCCGGCTGGTCAACGCGTTGCGTTCGAGCCCCAAGGCGCGCGGCCGCTGGGGCGAGCAGAGCCTGCGCAACGTGCTCGAGCAAGCCGGCCTGTCGCCTTATGCCGATTTCCAGACCGAAGTGTCGGTGACCACCGACGACGGCCGGCTGCGGCCGGACGTGATCGTCCGCATGCCGGGCGGCCGCAAGCTGATCATCGACGCCAAATGCTCGTTGAACGCCTATCTCGATGCCAGCGAGGAGGTCGACGAAGCCGCGCGCCTGGCCCATCTCCAGAAGCACGCCGCCTCGATCCGTACCCACGCCCAGCAGCTTGGCTCGAAAAATTACTGGGAGCAGTTCGGCGACGCCGCCGATTATGTGATCCTCTACATTCCCGGCGAGCATTTCCTGACCGCGGCGCTCGAGCAGGACGACCGGCTCTGGGAATGGTCGTTCGAGCGCCGGGTGCTGCTCGCCACCCCGACCAATCTCGTCGCCATCGCCCGCACCGTCGCCAGCGTCTGGCGCCAGGAGCGGCTCGCCCAGGAAGCGGCCGAGATCGCGCGGCTCGGCAAGGAGCTTCATTCGCGGCTCGCGACGATGGGCGGCCATGTCGCAAGGATGGGCCGCAATCTCGAGCTCGCCACCGGCGCCTACAATGCCTTCGTCGGCAGCCTCGAAAGCCAGGTCCTGACCCAGGCCAAGAGGTTCGAGGCGCTCGAAGTGTCGAGCGGCGCCAAGGAAATCGAGGAGTTGCCGGTGATCGAGAGCGCGCCGCGTCCGCTGACCAAATTGTTCCCGACCGAAGGCGGCCAGCCGAACTAGGGTTCATCGATGATGCCAACACCCAATATCCTGGTCGCAACCTGGGGCAACGGGCTGTTCAGCGTTACTGGAAACAGCGTCCGTCAGGAGCGCGCCGATCAATCGGTTCGCAGCCTGGCGCCCGATGGACAGGGCGGCGTGCTCGCCATCATCGGCCGCCATTTGCTCGTTCGACGGTCCGCTGACGGCGAGTGGACCGAGATCGCAACCAGCGAATGCGCGCTTTCCTGCTGCGTGGCGATGGGAAGCACGATCTTCGTCGGCACCGACGACGCCCAGGTCCTGCGCGTCGATCCCGACGGCGCGCGGCACCGCCTGACCGGGTTCGACGCCGTGCCCGGCCGCGACACATGGTATGCGGGAACCGCGATCGTCGACGGCAGGCTGGTGGGGCCGCCGCTCGGCATTCGCTCGATCGCGGCGACCTGCGATGGTGCCGTGCTTCTCGCCAACGTCCATGTCGGCGGGATTCCGCGATCGACCGATGCCGGGCTGACCTGGCGGCCGACGATCGACATCGAGTGCGACGTTCATCAGGTCTGCGCCCATCCGACCCGGCCCGACATCGTGATCGCCGCGGCCGGAGCGGGCCTCTGCCTCAGCCGCGATTCCGGCGCGACTTGGACGGTCGAGCAGCAGGGACTCCATGCGCCGCATTGCTCCGCCGTCGCTTTCGGCAGGACCGACCTGCTGGTGTCGGCGTCGACCGACCCGTTTGCGGCGCAGGGCGCAGTTTATCGGCGGCGGATCGACGGTGACGGCCCGCTGGAGCCTTTGGGCGGCGGCCTGCCGAAATGGCTCGACGGCACCGTCGACACCGACTGCATCGCGACCCGGGATTCGACGATCGCCTTGATCGACAAGTTGGGACGCCTTTACGTGTCGCAGGACGATGGCGCGACCTGGTCGTGCCCCTGCGATCCGCTGGCGGGTTCGAGCGGGCTTCACATTTGCTGAGCGTGTTCTAGGGTCTGGACCCTAGATCCGCCGTTCGAGCCGGATCGCGCCGCCGCTGCCGGTGATGACGAGCTTGTCGCCTTCGGGGAAGGCGATCCTCACCGGTCCGCCGAGGATCTGCAGCGCGCGGCGTTCGTGGGTCATGCGCGGTTCGGGGCAGGCCATGCGCGTCGCTATCAGCGGACCGAAAGCCAGCCGGTCGCCATTCTGGCTGTAGCTGCCCGAGAAGCGGTTGCATCCCGCCTGGCCGGAAACCCGCCCGCCCTCGAAGCTCAGCACGTAATTGTCGTCATTCTCGCCCCGCACCGCCGCGCCGGCGATCTCGACGATCGCCCATCCGGTCTGGTCGAGGCTCTCGGGCGGCAGGATCGCGCCGCCGCAGCCGTGCAGGGTCTCGCCGGCGACGACGAGCGTCACCTCGTCCTCGAAGACGCGATCGCTCATCCCGTCGCTGCATGCGTTGCTGCGGACGATCGTGACCATGATCCGGTCGGTTTGGTAGCGGCGGCCGCCGGGGATCGGGCGCGGCGCCGGCGCCGGTACCGAAAAAGCGGTCTCGCCGTCGCGGTCGTAGCGAATCTGGCCATGTTCGATCGAGAGGCCCCAGAACGGCTCGGTGCCGAGCGCGCCATAGCGTTCTTCTGCCGCCGGCACCGCCGCGGACACGCAGGCGCCGAGCAGCAGCGCGCCAGGCAGGGACGGAGCCTTCATCGATCCATTAGCCCTCAGGACAGCCCCTCGATCAACCCCTTTGCATCGAGCTGCATCCCTTCCGCCGATGGCACCCGCGGCAAACCGGGCATCGTCGTCAGGTCGCCGCAGACCGCGACGATGAAGCCGGCGCCGGCGGCGAGCCGTACCTCGCGGACCGGCACGACATGGTGGCTCGGCGCGCCGAGCAGAGCGGGGTCGGTCGAGAAGCTGTACTGGGTCTTGGCCATGCAGATCGGCAGGTCGGCGAAACCCTCTTTCTCCCAGGCATGGAGCTGCTTGCGCACCCCCGAATCGGCGATCGCCTCGTCGGCGCGGTAGATCCGGGTCGCGATCGTGTTGATCTTGTCGAACAGCTTGAGCCCGCCGTCATAGAGCGGCGCGAACTGGCCGGCATCATTGTCGGCGATCGCCGCGACCCGCTCGGCCAGCGCCTCGGCGCCGGCACCGCCTTCGGCCCAGTGCCGGCAGAGCAGGGCCTCCACCCCATGCGCCGCGGCGATCGCCTCGACCGCCTCGATCTCGGCGGCGCTGTCGGCGGCGAAATGGTTGATCGCGACCACCGCGGGGACGCCGAACTGGCGGACATTCTCGATATGGCGGGCGAGGTTGACCCCGCCGGCGCGCACCGCCGCGACATTCTCCTGGTCGAGGTCGGCGCGCGCCACCCCGCCATTATATTTGAGCGCGCGGACGGTGGCGACGATCACCGCCGCGGCCGGGCGCAGCCGCGCCTGGCGGCACTTGATGTCGAAGAATTTCTCGGCGCCGAGATCGGCGCCGAACCCGGCTTCGGTGACGACATAATCGGCGAGGCCGAGCGCGGCCCGGGTCGCGATCACCGAATTGCAGCCATGGGCGATGTTGCCGAACGGGCCGCCATGGATGAACGCCGGGCTGTTCTCGAGCGTCTGCACCAGGTTCGGCTTGATCGCCTGGGCGAGCAATACGGTCATCGCGCCGTCGGCCTTGAGGTCGCGCGCGGTCACCGCGCTCCTGTCGCGGCGATAGCCGATGATGATCCGCGCCAGCCGCGCCCGCAGGTCGGCGAGGTCCTCGGCGAGGCAGAGGATCGCCATGATCTCCGAGGCGACGGTGATGTCGAAGCCCGATTCGCGCGGGAAGCCGTTGGCGACGCCGCCCAGCGACTGGACGATCGCGCGCAGCGCCCGGTCGTTCATGTCGATCACCCGCTTCCAGACGATGCGGCGGACGTCGATCCCCTGTTCGTTGCCCCAGTGGATATGATTGTCGATCAGGGCGGAGAGCAGATTGTGGGCGCTGGTGATGGCGTGGAAATCGCCGGTGAAATGGAGGTTGATGTCCTCCATCGGCACCACCTGGGCATAGCCGCCGCCGGCGGCGCCGCCCTTCATCCCGAAGCAGGGGCCGAGCGACGGCTCGCGCAGGCAGAGCATCGTCTTGCGGCCGATCCGGTTGAGCGCGTCGGTCAGGCCGACCGAGGTCGTGGTCTTGCCTTCGCCCGCTGGGGTCGGGTTGATCGCGGTGACCAGGATCAATTTGCCCGGCGTCGTGTCGCGGCGGCCGGCGAGCCAGTCGAGCGAGATCTTGGCCTTGGTCCGGCCATAAGGCTCGATCGCCGCGTCGGGAATGCCGAGCCGCCCGGCGATCTCGCCGATCGGCAGCATCTTCGCGGCGCGCGAGATTTCGATGTCGCTCGGCATCGTCCCCCCTTTTTTCGTTGGCGTGTCTTGCGGCAGACCGTCACCCACTGACAAGAGCCCTCACCCTCCCGGCCTGCGGCCGGTTTTCCCTCTCCCCCCGGGGGAGAAAGAGGGGCCCGCCGCGAAGCGGTGGGAGGGTGAGGGAACGGAGCGCCACTGGTTGATCACTTCATAGGCCATCACCGCCGCCGCCACTGCGGCGTTGAGGCTGTCGGCCCGGCCCAGCATCGGAATTTTCACGATCAGGTCGCAGGCCTGCTCATAGGCGCGCGGCAGCCCCTGCGATTCGTTGCCGACCAGCAGGAAGGTCGGCGGCGCATAGCGGGCCTCCTGATAATCCGTCGCGGCGTTGAGGCTGGTGCCGACCAGCGCGCCCGGCCCGGCGCGCAGCCAGGCGAGGAAGTCGTCCCAGCGCGCCGCCGCGATCTTCTGGGTGAACAGCGCCCCCATCGAGGCGCGCACCGCCTCGACTGAAAACGGGTCGGCGCAGTCGTCGATCAGGATCAGCCCGCCGGCGCCGACCGCGTCCCCGGTGCGCAGGATCGTGCCGAGATTGCCCGGATCGCGCAGCGCCTGGGCGACGATCCAGAGCGGCGCCGCGCTGCGGTCGATCGCCTCCAGAGCGGTGTCGAGCGACCGATAGACGCCGAGCACGGCCTGGGAATTCTCCTTGCCGCTGATCTTGTGGAGGATGTCGGGGCTGGTCTCGACCGCCTCGCCGCCGGCCGCCTCGGTCGCCGCGATCAGCGCGTCGAGCAAAGGATGGCCGCTCTCGCTGAAGAACAGGATCTCGGGCAGCATTCCCGATTCGCGCGCCTCGGTCAGGATCCTCAGCCCTTCGGCGAGGAAGCGCCCCTCGGCGCGGCGATGCTTCTTGTCGCGGAGCCCGCGCGCCTGCTTGACCAATGGATTGGAGAAAGCGGTGATCGCCCGCGGCACCGCGTCAGGCGTCCTCGTGGAATCGCGCCTCGACCAGAGCCGAGAGCTGCTCCACCGCGGCCTCGGCGCCAAAGCCGGTCGCGCTGATGATGATCGAATCGCCCATCGCCGCGCCGAGCATCATCAGCCCCATGATCGAGGTGCCGCAGACCTTGGTCCCGTCCTTCTCGACCTCGATCGCGGCGTCGATCTGCGACGCCAGGGTGACGAACTTGGCGCTGGCGCGGGCGTGGAGGCCACGCTGGTTCCGGACCTCCACGACGCGGGAAATCACCGCCCCTCCGTCATCCCCGCGAAAGCGGGGATCCAGCTGCCTTTTGCCGGCGGCGGAAGAGAAGAAGCGGGATTCCCGCGTTCGCGGGAATGACGGGTTAGAGCATCGTGCGGAAAAGTGGGTACCATGAGCAGGTGTGGATTGCCCCCGGCAATCCACAGCCATGCCGGGGGCATGGCGGCCTGTTCATTTCCGCAATAACGATGCGAAAACAAATACCTAGAGCATCGTGCGGAAAAGTGGGGACCGGTTTTCCGCAAAAACGATGCGGCAACAAATATGTAGAGCGACGAGTGCGATTCCGAAATCGCGCTCGGTGCTCTAGAGCGGAATGCGTGATTCTGAAATCGCGCATTTCGCTCTAGGGATCGAGCGGACCAATGCCGCACCAGCGGGCGCCGATCCCTCGATGGCCGCGTGACGCAATCCATCGCCTACGCCGCGGCCTCGCCAAGCACTTCGGAGGCGACCGAGATATATTTGCGTCCGGCCTCGCGCGCGGCGGCGACCGCGGCGCGCACGTCCATCGTCTTGCGCGCGCCTTCGAGCCGGATCAGCATCGGCAGGTTGACCCCGGCAATGACCTCGATCTTCTCCGATTTCATCAGCGAGATGGCGAGGTTGGAGGGGGTTCCTCCGAACAGGTCGGTGAGGATGATGACGCCGCTGCCGTCGTCGGCGCGGGCGATCGCCTTGGCGATGTCCTTGCGCCTTTTCTCCATATCGTCGTCGGGGCCGATGCAGATCGCCTCGATCCGCTCCTGGGGCCCGACCACATGCTCCATGGCGACCACGAATTCCGACGCCAGCCGGCCATGGGTCACCAACACCAAACCGATCATCTATTCACCTTGAAAATCGTCCTCCGCCTCATTCTCAATCGAACGTCTTTCAACCGTGCGTGTCGCTGCGGGTCGCTCGATGCCGTCGCGCGGCGGCGTGGCGAGGTCGCGATGATCCAGACTGGGCGAAAAACCCGCTTCGCGCAACCGTGTCGCGACCCGTTCGGCGACATGGACCGAGCGGTGTCTTCCTCCGGTACAGCCGAAGGCCACCGAGACATAGGATTTTCCCTCTTCGCGGTAGCGCGGCAGCAGGATCAGCAGCAGCTCCTCGATTCGGCCGAGCGCGTCTTCATAGGCCTCGTCGCCGGCGATATGATCGCGGACCGCCGGATCGAGCCCGGTGAGGTCGCGCAGCGCCGGATCCCAATGCGGGTTCTTGAGGAAGCGCATGTCGAACACGAGATCGGCGTTGCGCGGCAGGCCGCGGGCGAAGCCGAACGAGATCAGGCTCAGGGCGGGCGCCGCCGCGCCGTCGCCGAACCGGTCGCGGATCTGCTGCTGGAGCGCGTTGGTCTCGTTGTCGGTGGTGTCGATCACATGGTCGGCCCAGCGCTTCAGCGGCGCGGTCATCTCGCGCTCCTCGGCGATGCCGTCGGCCGCCGGCCGGTCGGGCGCCAGCGGATGGCGGCGGCGGGTCTGCGAATAGCGCCGCAGCAGCTCGGACGTCTGGCATTCGAGATAGAGCGTTTCGACCGGCTGCTGTTCGGTGAGCCGCTTGATCTGCCCGACGATTTTCTCCCCGTCGAAACCGCGGGTGCGGCTGTCGAGCCCGATCGCGAGCGACCGCTGCCGCTCGACGCCCGCCGGCAACGGGGTGGCGAGCAGCGGACCGAGCAGCGACAGAGGCAGATTGTCGACGGTTTCCCAGCCCACGTCCTCAAGCGTCTTCAGCACCGTCGATTTGCCCGCCCCCGACAGGCCGGTGACGAGCAGGATTCGCGTGGGTGCGGGGAGGGTCAAGGAGCGCTCTGACGTCAGCCCTCTCCCTTCAGGGGATCGGGACCGCCTTTTGGTTCGCCCGGGGGGCGAACCTGCGGGCCCGATGGTTGGGTGGGGGTGGATCCGAACAACCTCAACGCCGCTTCTACCTTGATCGGCGCCGAAGCCTCAAGCGCGCCGAGGCCGATCACCGGCACCGCCACCCCCGCGAGCATTCGTGTAAAGCCGGCCTCGGGCAGCCGCTCGGGCGGCAGGTCGAGGTCGACGAACAGCCCGACGGGGACGTCGGTCGCGGTCGGGAATTCGAGTACGCCGACGCCGCGCACCTCGATCTTGCCGGCGATCGTGGTCGGCGCACTCGCCAGCAGCCGGCCGTCGACCCGCCGCACCAAAGTATAATCGTCGCTGACCAAAGTCGCCCCGCGATCGATCAGCCGCAGCGCCAGGTCCGATTTGCCATGGCCGGAAAGGCCGCCGATCAGCACCGCCTGGCCGCCGATCGAAATCGCGGTGGTGTGCAGGGTTTCGGTGGAAAGCGACGCGCTCGTCATGCGGCTACTCCCGGAAAGCGGACGACGAAGCGCGCCCCATTGCGCCCGTCGTGCCGGTCCTCGACATCGATCCGTCCGCCATGGCCCTCGACGATCGCCTTGGCGATCGCCAGGCCGAGGCCCGAATGGCGGCCGAAATCCTCTTCGGCCCTGATGCTGTGGAATCGGTTAAAGATCGCCTCACGGACCTCGCCGGGCACGCCGGGTCCCTCATCCTCGATGCTGACCAGCACCGCATCGCCGGCGGCCGCCGCGCGAATCTCGATCAGCCCGCCCGCCGGCGAGAAGGAGATCGCATTGTCGACGAGATTGCCGAACAATCGCGCCAGCCGCGATTCGTCGCCCAGCACCATCGCGGTGCCGACCCGGGGGCGCGCGAACGCGATCTCGATGCCTTCCTTGCGGCCCTCCCAGGTCGGCAGCATCGTCTCGATCAGCCCGCCGATGTCGACCGGCTCGAACCGCGCGCGCGACAATTCGGCGTCGAGCCGGGAGGCTTCGGCGATGTCGACCACCAGCCGGTCGAGCCGGCGGACGTCCTGGCGGATGACGTCGAGCAGCTGCGCGCGCGGCGCCGGATCGCTGACCCGCTCGAGCGAATCGACCGCCGAGCGCAGCGAGGCGAGCGGGTTCTTGAGCTCGTGGGTGACGTCGGCGGCGAACGCCTCGGTGGCGTCGATCCGCTGCCGCAGGCTCTGGGTCATGTCGTGGAGCGCGCGGGCGAGCAGCCCGATCTCGTCGCGCCGGGCGGGCAGGACCGGAACGTCGACCTCCCGCGCGCGGCCGAGCCGCACCCGGTGCGCCGCGATCGCGAGCTTGCGCAGCGGATTGGCGATGGTCCGGGCGAGGAAGCGCGACAGCAGGATCGAGAGCAGGAGGGTGCCGCCCAGCACCAGCGCGAGCGAGAAGCGCTCGGCGCGGACGATGCGGCGGATGTCGCGGGCATTGGTCGTCATCAGCAGCACCTCGTCGCCGGCCAGCCGCACCGCCGCGCTGATGAACGCGGTGCCGTCGGCGGCGCGGCGCAATTCGGTGACCGGGGCTCGTCCGGCCAGTGCGGCGCGGGCCTCGGGCCACATGCCCAGATCATCGCGCGCCGCCGGGACATAGAGCGGCGGCCGGCGCGCCCCGACGATCGCGTCGAACCCGTTGTCGAGGGCGAGCGCGACGCCGCGATACCAGGGCTCGGTCGAAGGATCGCGCAGCTCGTAGGTCGGCGGCGCGCCCTCCCAGCTGTCGGCGCGCCGCGCGCCGCCGCGCTGATAGAGCCGCAGCCGCGTCCCCGAATCCTGTCCGAGCCGCCGCAGGATCGGCTGGCGCGCGCCGGCCGGCGCGGCGGCGAGCATATGCGCGATCATCACCGCTTCGGACTGGGCCTGATCGAGCCGCGCCTGGGTCAGCCGGCTGCGGAAGCTGTCGAGATAGAACAGGCTGCCGGCGAGGATCAGGATCGCGAAGATGTTGACCGCGAGGATCCGGTGGCGGAGCGACAGCCGCCGCGACCAGGTCAGGCCGAGTTCGTGATCGTCATTCCTCGCCAAAACGGTATCCGACCCCGTAAAGCGTCTCGATCGCCTTGAAGCCGTCGTCGACCTCGCGGAACTTGCGCCGCATCCGTTTGACATGGCTGTCGATCGTGCGGTCGTCGACATAGACGTCGTCCTGATAGGCGACGTCCATCAGCTGGTTGCGCGATTTGACCACCCCGGGCCGCTGCGCCAGCGCCTCGAGGATCATGAACTCGGTGACGGTCAGGACGACGTCCCTGCCGTCCCAGCGTACCCGATGCCGCGCCGGGTCCATCTTGAGCCGGCCGCGCTCGATCTCGATCGCCTCGGCCTCCTCGGCATCGGCGGGGCGGGCGCGCATCTCGGTGCGCCGCAGCACCGCCCGGATCCGCGCGATCAGCAGCCGCTGCGAGAAAGGCTTGGCGATATAATCGTCGGCGCCCATCGCCAGCCCGAGCGCCTCGTCGAGCTCCTCGTCCTTCGAGGTCAGGAAGATCACCGGAAAGTCGCAGCGCTCGCGCAGCCGCCGGAGCAGCTCCATCCCGTCCATCCGCGGCATCTTGATGTCGAGCAGGGCGAGATCGGGCGGATTCTCGACCAGCGCCTTCAGCGCCGCCTCGCCGTCCGAATAGAGCCGGGTGATGAACCCTTCCGACTGCAGCGCCACCGACAGCGAGGTGAGGATGTTGCGATCGTCGTCGACCAGCGCGATTGTGATCGACATTGGCCGTCTGGTCCCCTTTTTCTACCGTCATCCTCGCGAAAGCGGGGATCCAGCCTTTCTTCCTCTTTCACCGAAGCGGGATTCCCGCTTTCGCGGGAATGACGTGATGGTGCGAAGGTCGGATCCGGACCCTAACCAAGGGCGTTCCGCCGCGCTACCCTTTGACGCCGGATCGCCCCTTGGATATGCGCCGGACATGAAACTCATCCCGTCTTTCGATCTCCATCATCAGGGCATCGACACCGCCGCGCGGCTCCACTGGAACCTCGGCACCGCGCCTTTGGTCGAGCAGGCGGTGGTGCGCGGCGAGGGCCTCCTCGCCAAGGACGGCCCGCTGGTGGTCGCCACCGGCAAGCACACCGGCCGCTCGGCGCAGGACAAGTTCATCGTCCGCGACGCCGAGACCGAGGACACCATCTGGTGGGACAATAACAAGGCGATGACGCCCGATCATTTCGCCGCGCTCAGGGCCGATTTCCTCGCCGCTCTGGCGGCGAAGGAGGATCTGTTCGTCCAGGACCTCTATGGCGGCTCGCAGCCCGAGCATCGCGTCCGGGTCCGGGTGATCGCCGAGCGCGCCTGGCACAGCCTGTTCATCCGCACCCTTCTGGTCCGGCCGGCGGTCGAGGACCTCGCCGGGTTCATGCCCGAATTCACCATCGTCGACCTGCCGAGCTTCCACGCCGATCCGGCGCGCCACGGCACCCGCTCCGAGACCGTGATCGCGGTCAATATGAGCGAGAAGATGATCCTGATCGGCGGCACCGCTTATGCCGGCGAGATGAAGAAATCGGTGTTCGGCATCCTCAATTATCTGCTGCCGGTCGAGGGCGTGATGCCGATGCACTGCTCGGCCAATATCGACCCGCGCGGCAACACCGCGATCTTCTTCGGCCTGTCCGGCACCGGCAAGACCACTTTGTCGGCCGACGCCAGCCGGACCCTGATCGGCGACGACGAGCACGGCTGGTCGGACACCGCGGTGTTCAATTTCGAGGGCGGCTGCTACGCCAAGATGATCCGCCTCTCGCCCGAGGCCGAGCCCGAAATCTACGCGACGACGAAGCGCTTCGGCACCGTGCTCGAAAATGTCGCGATCGATCCGGCGACCCGCGAACTGGACCTCGACGATGCCAGCCTCGCCGAGAACACCCGCGGCGCCTATCCGATCGACTTCATCGCCAATGCCTCGCCCGAGAATATGGGGCCGGTGACGAAGAACGTGATCTTCCTCACCGCCGACGCCTTCGGCGTGCTGCCGCCGATCTCGCGGCTGACCCCCGATCAGGCGATGTATCATTTCCTCTCGGGCTATACCGCCAAGGTCGCCGGCACCGAGATTGGCGTGACCGAGCCCGAGGCGACCTTCTCGACCTGCTTCGGCGCGCCGTTCATGCCGCGCCATCCTTCGGTCTACGGCAATCTCCTCAAGGCGCGGATCGCGCGCGGCCAGGTCGCCTGCTGGCTGGTCAATACCGGCTGGACCGGCGGCAAATATGGCGTCGGCAGCCGGATGCCGATCAAGGCGACCCGCGCCTTGCTCAACGCCGCGCTCGACGGCAGCCTCAACAGCGCCGAATTCCGCCGCGATCCCTGGTTCGGCTTCGACGTGCCGGTCGGCGTCGCCGGGGTCGACCAGCGCATCCTCAACCCGCGCGAGACCTGGGCCGACAAGCTCGAATATGATGCGACCGCCGCCCGGCTGGTGAAATTGTTCAACGACAATTTCGCCAGGTTCGCCGACCATGTCGACCAGGGCGTCCGCGACGCCGCGCCCGCGATCCAGCAACAGGTGCAGGAACCCGCAATCTCCGTCGCCTGACGCCAATCCTCCCCGAAACGGGGGAGACCGGCCGTAGCCATAGGCGAAGGCTGGTGGAGGGGTGGACCCGACCAATCTCCAGCCAAAAGCGTGCCGGCGAGGCCGGCGCGCTCCTTTTTTATCCTCCCCGTCGAAGATGGGGAGGGGGACCATGCGAAGCATGGTGGAGGGGCAAAAAAAGGAAGAATGACATGCCCGAACTCGACCACGAACCACGCCTTTTCGCCGACGCCGCCGCCATCCGAAGAGTGGGGGAGGGGATGCTCGGCCGCACCCTGCCGCGCGCCTCATGGACCCACGAGGCCCATATGGCCGCCTGCGCCTGGCTGATCCTCGAGCGCCCGGACATCGTCCCCGAGCGCGACCTGCCCGGCTTCATCCGCCGCTACAATGAGAGCGTCGGCGGGGTGAACGACGAGACCCAAGGCTATCACGAGACCATCACCCAGGTCTTCATCCGCGCCGTCCGCGCCTTCCTCGTCCGCGCCGGCCAGGGCGATCTCGCCGCCCAGGTCAACGCCCTGCTCCACGCCCCCGAAGGCCGCCGCGACTGGCCGCTCCGCTTCTACAGCCCCGAGCTGTTGTTCTCGGTGGAAGCCCGCCTGGGCTGGGTCGAGCCCGATCTTGGACCTTTGGACCAGGTCGCGTGAGCGACGAAGCCGCAATGGTTCACGCGAAGACCGCGAAGGCGCGAAGGCGCGAAGGGTGCAATGCCCTACCTACGGGGTGAGATGCCCGACCCCTTCGCGCCTTCGCGTGAACCAAACGATCGAAGGGCCGAGACCCTGCGGCTATCAGCTAGTCCGCTCCTCGGAACCCGGCAGCGCCGCGACATGCTCGACATGGAGGCACGTCCCCTCGGCTCCGGTCACCACCATCCGCGTCCCGGCCGCGGCATCGGGCCCGCGCGCGACCCAGACGCTGTCGCCGACCTTGACCCGGCCCTGGCCGCCTTCGATCGCGCTCTCGACCATCACCTTCTGCCCGATCAGCCGGGCGGTGCGGTCGTTGAGCATCGGGTCCGAGCTCGGCACCGGGTTGCGCTCGTAATAGCGCCGCCCGCTATAGACCGCCGACATCGCCAGCAGCCCGAACAGAGCGAGCTGGAACGGCAGCGCCAGCGGCAGCAATGCGACGAAGATCCCGGTGATCGCCGCCGCCGCCGCCATCCAGATCAGGAAGACGCCGGGGATGAAGATCTCGAGAATGCCGAGCAAGGCGGCGGCGAGCAGCCACCACCAATGGGCGTCGAGACTGCCGAAATCCACTATTGGCCTCCCTCGAACGGCCCGGGCCGCCGCTCGCCGGGCGCACCGCTCTGGGTGAGCGCCGCGCGCGCCATCTCGCCGATCCCGCCCAGCGTCCCGATCAGCTGGGTCGCCTCGACCGGGAACAGGATCGTCTTGGCGTTGGGCGAATTGGCGAAGGCGGAAACCGCTTCGACATATTTCTGCGCGATGAAATAGTTGATCGCCTGGGCGTTGCCGCCGGCGATCGCGTCGGACACCATCTGCGTCGCCTTGGCCTCGGCCTCGGCTTCGCGCTCGCGCGCCTCGGAATCGCGGAACGCGGCCTCGCGCCGGCCTTCCGCCTGGAGGATCTGGCTCTGCTTCTGGCCCTCGGCCTTGAGGATCTCGGCGGCGCGCAGGCCCTCCGATTCGAGGATCAGCGCGCGCTTCTCGCGCTCGGCCTTCATCTGCCGGCCCATCGCGTTGACGATGTCGGCGGGCGGCCGGATGTCCTTGATCTCGACCCGGGTGATCTTGACCCCCCAGGCCTCGGTCGCCTGGTCGACCACGACCAGCAGCCGGGCGTTGATCTCGTCGCGCTTCGACAGCGTCTCGTCGAGGTCCATCGAGCCCATCACCGTGCGCAGGTTGGTCGTGGTGAGCTGCATGATCGAGAGATAGAGGTCCGACACCTCATAGGCGCCCTTGGCGGCGTCGAGCACCTGGAAGAACACGACGCCGTCGACCGCGACCATCGCATTGTCCTTGGTGATGATCTCCTGGCCCGGAATGTCGAGCACCTGCTCCATCATGTTCACCTTGCGCCCGACCCGATAGAAGATCGCCGGGTAGAAATTGAGCCCGGGGCGCGCGACGGTGGTGAAGCGGCCAAAATATTCGATCGTATATTGATAGCCCTGGCGGACGATCTTCACGCTCGCGAACAGCCACAGCAGCACGAAGACGACGACGATGCTGAACACGACTTCCATGCGATTCCTCCTCCGCTTAGCCTCTGCATCATGTAGAGAAAGCGAAGCGCATCCAAGCAGAATCGGAAATCTCGCTGATGGAACCGAACGACCTTCGCCGCTGCCGCTCGCTGCTGTTCCTGCCCGCCTCCAATCCGCGCGCGGTCGACAAGGCGCGGACCTTGAACGCCGACATGATCGTCCTCGATCTCGAGGATTCGGTGAAGGCCGAGGACAAGAAGGCGGCGCGCGCCGCGGCCTGCGAGGCGACCCGCCGGGGCTATGGCGGCCGCCCGGTCGCGATGCGCGTCAACCCGACCGACACCCCCGATTTCGGCGAGGACGTCGTCGCCGTCCGCCGCTCGGCCGCCGATTATGTCATCCTCGCCAAGGCCGAGACCCCCAAGCAGGTCGCCGACGCCGCCTGGCTGATGCGCCGGCCGGTGCTGGCGATGATCGAGACCCCGCGCGGCGTGATCGACGCCGCGGCGATCGCCCCGGTGACCCGCGGCCTGATCGCCGGCACCAACGATCTTTCGGCGGCGCTCGCTCTGCCCGCCGATTGCGGCCGCCAGGGCCTGGTCTACGCGCTGCAGCGGATCCTGCTCGCCGCCCGCGCCGCCGGCGTCAGCGCGTTCGACGGGGTCTACAACCGGCTCGAGGCCGACGAGGGGCTGGTCGCGCAATGCGCCGAGGGGCGCGCCTACGGCTTCGACGGCAAATCGGTGATCCACCCGAGCCAGATCGACACCGTCAACCGCGCCTTCACCCCGACCCCGGTCGAGGTCGAGGCCGCCGAACGCCTGATCGCCGCCGCCACCGGCGGCGCCGAGCGCCACGACGGCCGGATGATCGAACCGATGCACGTCGAGCAGGCCCGCATCCTCCTCGCCAAGGCGCAGCGATAGGGCAGTCACCCTGGCTGAACCACCCCGTCATTCCAGCGTCACCTCGTCATTCCAGCGAAGGCTGGAATCTCCCTGTTTTTTTTGCGGCGCAAGTGATGCCATTGGCCAGCTGCGAAGCGCTCCGCGCTTCGCAGCCATGTCGGGGCATGACGCATCCCCTCAATTTCGATATTGCGGTGACAGCACGCTCATTTCGTCCTGCGCGGTGCCGACCAAGAGGACAGCAATGAATCCGTTCCTCGAAACGCTTCTGCTGTGTCTCCTCGTCTCGATCATGCCGTTATTGATTCATCTCGGAGCACTTCGAGGGGCAAAATTTTATCCAAAAAGAATTGCAAAAGACCCCTGTACCAATGCCTTCGTATTTCGTTGGATCTGGCCAGTGATTTTTATGAACGGCCTCCTTGTGGCGATAACGGTTGCGCTCTTTTACCTTGTCGACGGATATTTATGGACTATCCCCTTGATTATATCCTTTCCGACTCTGATTTTTCAGACAGCATTTCTGACAATAACTAAATATCGAGACACTCTTGGACGCTAAACTGCTCCGTTTCTACGGATACGTACTTCCAAGATCACGCTTTCGGCGGCCCTCTCGGACGTTGATAATTATGCAGGACAAAGAAAAATATGTTCAAAAGAAATGGCGGCAGATAGTAATACCTCTTGCTATTGCCACCTCTTTGGCCATCGTATATTTATTAATTGCATTGACGGCATGGATGTTTGAGAACAGTGTATACATAACGGATGGTCTATTTAAGTTTTGCTTAGTTGTTGTTGGTTTCTCTTTGCCCTTCTATGGATTCCTAAGGCTGATCAGATCGATCGTCCTTTCTCGCATATCTCGATTACGGTGACAGCGCACTGGTTAGCCTGCCGACCATAGGCCGGGAGGCCTCGCACCACCTGAGCAGCTAGACCCGGCCTGCGCCGGGGAACAGGCGGTCCAAGCCCGAACCCGGCATCCGATAACAAAGCTCTTCCGCCTCCCACGTCATTCCCGCGCACGCGGGAATCCCGCTTCTTCACCTATATTAACAATTCAAAGAAGCCGGACTCTATCGAGCAAGTCATCTCCAACGCCGTACTTTCCCGGTATGACGGAAAGGCATGGCAAAGGACTCAAACTAATAGACTGAGACGACACCACGCACCCTGGATCCAATCCAACAGAGTCACAAAAAGAATCCTTGGAACACACGAGCTTGCCTTATTAACGCGCAATCACCGCAAAATAGGATTTGTGAAATAGGATTTCGCATGGTTTCCTTGGCTCATGGGCGCTTCGAGTCGCGCGCCCAGGAGCGGGGAAGATCATGAAACATAGAGAACAGATCCTCATCGCCCTTGCGGCGCTCGGTGTCGCGGCGGCGGCGATGGCGGCCGAGACGATCACCTACGAATATGACGCCCGCGGCCGGCTGGTAAAGGTCAAGCACAGCGGTACCGTGAACAACAATGTCACGACCAGCTACACGATCGACAAGGCGGACAACCGCACCAACAAGACGGTGACCGGCGCGCCGTAACGCGTCGTCGGCAGGAAGTTGATTGCAGCGGCGCCCGGCGCCGACCGTCCCGGAACCAGGACTGGAGAAGACAAGATGACCAAGAACCTGCTTCGCGCGGGCGCGCTTTCCTGCGCCTTGCTTGCTACGACTGCGCTGACCGCACCGGCGCTTGCGCAGAGCGGTGACGGCAATCCGGCGCCGCCGTTCAGCAATATCGATGCAAACGGCGTCGACTTGGTTACTGGTCATATGACCTTCACCATGGATGAGGGATCGATCGGCAACGGGGAGGGTGCAATCACGCTGAGCCGCCGTTGGATAGGTGGCGTGACCTCTTGGGCTCTTAATTGGAGCGGGGGAATGTACACGATAGGCGGGCTGACTCGAGTTGAGCTCAATGGCATCAGCGACACTTTCACCTTGTCGGGATCAACCTACACGTCGACCAAGGCCAACGGCACGACTCTGATTCAGTCGCCGACCGACTCGCGCATCTTCCGATATACCGCGGCGGACGGAACCGTCATCGAGTTCCAAAGACAGAGTCAGAACTTTTACTACATCAACAGCTATCCCACCTGCCCGATTGGTACAACGTTCGGCACCTGCAGCATCCCGATCAGAATGATCAGGCCCAGCGGCATGCGGTTCGACATCAACTGGGACATCGTTGAAAAATGCAACTACGGGGCCGATCCGAGCCCCTGCCCACCTCCTCAAGGCGGCACGGGAGCTTCTTATGCCCGCTTCCGCGGCGTCACCAGTTCGGCAGGTTATTCGGTGACGCTCAACTACACGGCGAACGACTTCGGCACCGGCACTCAGCCGCAGTTCGGCTGGAATCAGCGGACCGGAGCGACCTTCGCCAATAGCGTCACGTCGTGCGGATCGAATTGCCCCAGCGTGACTTACAGCCCCTGGGGCACCATCACCACCCTCACCGACACATTGGGGCGGGTGTGGCGGTTCGATGGGTCGAACAGTCTCGTCGGCATTCGCCGACCGGGCGCTGCCAGCGACACGACAACGGTCACGGTTTCGGGCGGTCTCATCACCTCAGTTACTCGGGAGGGTGTGACCGCCAATTATGCGCGCAATGTCGTCGGCTCGACCGCGACCACGACGATCACCCAGGTCGACCCCGCAGGCCCCGATCCGCAATCGGTCGTAGTCGCCAACACTGCCATCGGCCGGGTCACGTCGGTCAGGAATCCGCTCAATCAGACGACGAGCTACCAATATGATTCCAACGCCCGGCTGACCCGGGTGACCGAGCCCATCGGCAATTACACCGAATACACCTACGATCCGCGCGGCAACGTGACGCAGACCCTGATGCGCGGCTGGACGGGA
>Ga0187894_10000103_pt1 | contig 105313 bp, 90 predicted proteins | sample GBC1701081metaG_FD_136650 | JGI IMG/M metagenome (GOLD analysis project Ga0187894, IMG submission 136650) | White microbial mat communities from a lava cave in the Kipuka Kanohina Cave System on the Island of Hawaii, USA - GBC170108-1 metaG ...
CTTCAAGGCCAGCGGCTCATGTTTCGCCGCACAAACAGGCCGGACACATGACCGCTCCTACTTCGTCGCCTCTATGCGCTGCTCGATTCCCCTTGCGAAACGGGGGCCGTCCACACATGACAGGAGGATCAGTCGTAGAGGACGGCCTTGATCTCAGGCTGATCGATGTTCGTCTTGTCGTAGTAGTAGAAGCCGGTGTCGATCACCTTCTCGACCGGCTGGCCCTTGATCGCCTTCAGCGCCGCCTCGACCGTCTTGTAGCCGATGCCGATCGGGTTCTGAGTGATGGCGCCCGCCATGCGGCCGTCGCGGATCGCCTGCTTCTGCTGCGTGCCTGAGTCGTAGCCGACCACCACCAGCTTGCGATTGAGTTCCTTGACGCCGTTGATCACGCCGATGGCCGAGCCCTCGTTGGCGCCGAACATGCCCTTGAGATCGGGATGGGCCTGCAGGATCGCCTTGGTGATCTCGGTCGATTTGAGATGATCGCCGCCGCCATACTCGGTGGCCGCGATCGTGACCTTGGGATGGGCGCTCTTGATGCGCCTGGTGAAGCCGTCGCGTCGTTCGATACCGGTGCGGCTGGTCTGGTCATGCACCAGCAGCGCCACCTTGCCCTGGCCACCGATGAGGTCGGCCATCTTGTCGGCGGCCAGCGCCGCGGCGGCGAGGTTGTTGGTGGCGGCGGTGGCCGCGGGGATGTCGCTGTCGACGCCGGAGTCGAAGGCGATGACCGGGATCTTGGCCTGCTGCGCCTTGCGCAGCAGCGGAATGGCGGCCTGGCTGTCCAGTGCGGCAAAGCCGATCGCCGCCGGCTTCTTGGCCAGCGCCGCGGCCAGCATGTCGATCTGGCGGTCAACCTGCGATTCCGAATCGGGCCCTTCGAAGGTGACCCGAGCGCCGAGGTCGGCGGCGGCTTTGTCGGCGCCGGCTTTGACGGCTTGCCAGAACTGGTGCTGGAAGCCCTTGGAGATCAGCGCGATGTAGGGCTTGTCCTGGGCGCGCGCGCGCATGGCGCCCGGCCCGGCCAGGGTGACGGCGCTGAGGCCGCCGAGGGTGATGCGTCTGGTGAGCATGTTACCTCCATCGAAACCGTTGCTGACGGGAGCGCAGACGCCCTCTTCTTGGTCTTGGCGCAGCGCCTGAACGCTGGCGGGAAACGTCACTCTGTCGTCCTGAGCGAAGCGAAGGACCCGTTGAACCGTCGTATCGCACGGACCATGAAACCAACGTGTGCTATCGATAGGCCTGTGCGAGACGACGGTCTAACAGGTCCTTCGCTTCGCTTGACGACAACCCTCCCTTACGATCGGCCGCGGCGCAGGATGTCGATGTACACCGCCAGAATGATGATCGAGCCGGTGACCACGAACTGCCATTCCTGCGGCACCGACAGCAGGCGCAGGCCGAAGGCCAGCACGCTCATGATGAGGGCGCCGATCAGGGTGCCGATGATCGTGCCACGGCCACCGCTCAGCGACGTACCGCCGATCACCACGGCGGCGATGGCGTCGAGCTCGTAGCCCTGGCCCAGGGCCGGCTGCGCCGAGTTCAGTCGCGAGGCGATCAACAGGCCGGCGATGCCGCAGATGCCGCCGGCCAGCGCATAGACGGCCATCTTCCAGCGGTCGGTGTTGACGCCGGACAGGCGCACCGCTTCCTCGTTGGAGCCCAGCGCGAAGGTGAAGCGGCCCAGAATCGTGCGCTGCAGGATGAAGCTCGCCACCAGTGCCACCAGAAACAGGATCAGCACCCCGTTGGGAATCGGCAGGTCCGGCAGCAGCATGCCGATCAGCGAGCCCTGCGCAATCTCGGTGAAGCCAGGCGTGTCGTTGAAATAGATCGGGCGCGTGCCGGAGATCACCAGCGCCAGGCCCTTCAGCGCCAGCATCATGCCCAATGTCGCGATGAAGGGCGGGATCTTCAGCTTGGCGACACAGGTCCCCGATGTCAGGCCCATCAGGCTGCCGGCCACGATGGCGGCCAGCACGCCCACAGCCAGCGGCAGGCCCCAGTAGGTCAACACCACGCCGGCGATCACGGCGCAGAACGTCATCAGCGTGCCGACCGACAGATCGATCCCGCCGGTGATGATCACCAAGGTCGCCGCGATCGCCAGCACGCCATTGACCGACGTCGACTGCAGGATGGCGATCACGTTGGCGGTGCTGAGGAAATCCGGCGCAGCAAGGCTGAAGATGACAATCAGCGCGATTAGGCTGGTGAACGCCAGCAGACGGTGCCGCGCACCCGACAATCGCATAGCCGGCGACAGGCTCGGTTTGGACGCGGCCACGCTCATGCTATCGCCTTCCGTCGTCCTGAGCGAAGCGAAGGACCTTGCGGTGAATCGATCCAAGAATGAGGGCACTGCTGATTCACGATAAGCATCATCACTGTCACCATCACCGCAAGGTCCTTCGCTTCGCTCAGGACGACGAGAGAGCACCGTTTGCGTCACGCTGTGTGGCCAGCCGCATGATCTCTTCCTGCGAGGCGCCGCCGGGCAGAATGCCGGTCAGCCGGCCCTCGCACATGACGGCGATGCGGTGGCTGAGCCGCAGGATCTCCGGCAGCTCCGAGGAAATCACGATGATGGCGCGGCCTTCCTGGGCAAGGTCGACCAGCAGCCGGTAGATCTCGCTCTTGGCACCGACATCGATGCCGCGCGTCGGCTCATCGAAGATCAGGACTTGGCAATCGCGCAACAGCCACTTGGCGATCACCACCTTCTGCTGGTTGCCGCCGGAGAGAAGGCGTGCCTCCTGCCGGTCCGTCGGCGTCCTGATCGCGAGCTGATCGATATAGCGCAGCGCCGCATCGCGCATGACGCCTTCCTTCAGCAGCCCGCCGACGCCAGCAAAGCGGCGCAGGCTGGCCAGCGCCACGTTGTTGCGCACATCCATGCCGGTGGCCAGCCCGAACTGCTTGCGGTCCTCGGACAGGTAGCCGATACCGGCACGCACCGCGTCCTGCGGCCGGCGGATGGTGAGCTTGCGGCCGCACAGCACGATCTCGCCACGCTCGACGGGATCGGCACCGAAAATCGCGCGCGCCACCTCCGTGCGGCCGGCGCCCATCAGGCCGGCAAAACCCAGGATCTCGCCGCGACGCAGGGTGAAGCTCACATCGCGGATGGCGGTGCCACGATGAAGACCGGACACCTGCAGGACGACATCGGCTTCGGCAGCCGGCGCGGCACTGGGCACCTCGCGTGCGAGCGTCCGGCCGACCATCATGGCGATGATGGTGTCGATGGATGTCGTCGCGGCCGGCACGGTGTCGACCGTGGCACCATCGCGCATGACTGTCACGCGATCGGCGATCCGCTTCAGCTCGTCCATCTTGTGCGAGATGTAGATGATGCCGACGCCTTCCGCTTTCAGCCGGGCGATGATGGCAAAGAGCTCCTTGACCTCGCCGGCGTTGAGCGCCGCCGTCGGCTCGTCCATGACCAGCACGCGCGATCGGTGCGACAGCGCCTTGGCGATCTCGACCATCTGCTGGCGCGCAATGGTGAGGCGCTCCACCGGCGTGCGCGGATCGAGCGCCAGATGCAGGCTGGCAAAGATCTCGGCTGCCTGCGCGTTGAGCCTGGTCTCGTCGAGCAGCAGTCCCAGGGCCTTGCGCGGCTCGCGGCCGATATAGATGTTCTGCGCCGCCGTCAGGTCGGGCATCAGGCTGAGTTCCTGATGGATCATGCCGATACCCAGGGCCTGCGCACGCGCCGGCGAGGTGATGTCGACCGGCCGTCCCTGCACCAGGATGGTGCCACCGTCGCGCGGATAGATGCCCGACAGGATCTTCATCAGCGTCGACTTGCCGGCGCCGTTCTCGCCCATCAGGGCGTGCACCTCGCCGGCGCGCAGATCGAAGCACGCCTTCTGCAGCGCCCGCACACCGGGAAACGATTTGTCGATGTCACTCATCTCGACCAGGACAGTCACGGCTGGCACCCTCGTCGAGATCATGGAAACGGCGCGCCTTGCCAAACCAGACCACGATTTCAGAGGGGCTGCCAAGCCGTTGTCCGTTGCACTCGGCTGCACTGTCACCCCGAGCGTGGCGAGGGACGGGCAATAGTCCTGGACAGGATAGATATATTATAACATTATGATTCAAGACGGAATGATCGAGACCAGGAGAAGCGCGTGCCCCATCGCCTGTGTGTTGTCCGGCGAGCGGTACTGCTTGCCGGCGTGACCCTGTTGACATCGGTGCCGGCGATGGCGCAGCAGCGGCTGAAGGTCGTGGCGTCGTTCTCGATCGTCGGTGACATGGTGCGCGAGATCGGTGGCGATCGCGTCGAGGTCGCGACGATCGTGGGCGCCGACCAGGACGCGCACACCTATCAACCGACACCGAGCGATGCCAAGGCCGTCGCCGCCGCCAAAGTGTTGTTCGTCAACGGACTGGGTTTCGAGGGCTGGATCGACCGGCTGGCGCGCGCGGCCCCCTTCAAGGGCACGCGCATCGTGCTCACCGACGGCATCACCAGCCCGCTGAGCCTGGAAGCAGACGCCTCGCATGCCGGCCACAAGCACGCCCACAACGCCCCCGATCCGCACACATGGCAGGATATCGCCAACGGCCGCCTCTATGTGCGCAACATCGTGAAGGGCCTGTCGGTGGCCGATGCGGCCAACGCCGACACCTACCGCCAGCGCGGCGCCGATTATGATCGCCGCCTTGCCGAGCTCGATGCCTGGGTCAAGAGCCAGATCGCGACGGTACCGGCCGACAAGCGCAAGGTGATCACGGGCCACGATGCCTTCCGGTATTTCGCGCGGGCCTATGGCGTAGAGTTCCGTGCGCCGATCGGCATCAGCACCGACGAGGAGCCGTCGGCGCAGCAGGTCGCCGGCCTGATCAAGCAGATGAAGAGCGCCGGCATCAAGGCGATCTTCATCGAGAACATGAGCAATCCCAAGCTGGTCGAGCAGATCGCGCGCGATGCCGGTGGCGTCGTGGGCCCTGCCCTGTATGTCGATGCTCTGTCCAAGCCCGGGGGCCCAGCCGACACCTACGAAAAGATGTTCCGCCACAACGTCCCCGCCCTCGTCGCCGGCATGATGAAGAATTGAATCCCTTCCCCGCTTGCGGGTGGCCGAAGGCCGGATGGGGACCCGACGCGGTCTCTGTAAAGCGAACCACGTCGTCTCCCCCTCCGCCCCTTCGGGCACCTCCCCACTGCGTGGGGAGGAAATTCAAACAGCGGACGGCGCTATCTCGCCTGCGAACTCGGCGCGTTCGGCAACGGCCGCAGCCCGTGCGCGCCCCTCCTCGCGGCGCTGCTCGATGCGGCGCAGGACCTCGTACAGCACGGCGCCGGCCAGCGTGATGGCGATGATCAACACGGCGAGCGCGCTGATGGCGGGCGTCGTGCCCTGCCGCACGCGGCCGGCCAGCACCGTGGTCAGCGTCTTGTCCGCCAGGATCGCGAACGTCGTCGTATTGTAGTTCTCGAACGAGGACAGGAAGGCGATCACGGCGGCCGAGAAGATCGCGGGCTTCAGGAACGGCAACAGGATGTGGAAGAAGACCTGGGTGTGGGTGGCGCCGAGATCGAGTGCCGCTTCGCGCTGCGACTGATCGAAGCGCTGCAGGCGCGACAGGAAGATCAGCATGCAGTAGGCCGAGATGAAGGTCGACTGCCCCAGCGTGGCGAGGAACAAGCCGTCATAGACGCTTTCGGACCCGATGCTGTCGGCGACATCGCGCCAGAAGATCACCGTCGAGATGCCGATGATGACACCCGGCGTGAGGACCGGCGAGACGACGACGAGATAGTAGAGCGAGCGGGCACGGGCGTAGATCTGCGTCATCACCATGGCGCCGGCGAGGCCCAGCGGCACCGACAGCAGCACGACGAAGATGCCGATCAACACGCTGTTGCGGATGCCCTCGACGAGGTTGCGGTCGTCCAGCAGGACTGCGAACCAGTCGAGCGTGAAGCCCTCGAACGGCAGCACCTGCGGGTATTGCGAGGTGTTGACGGCGGTGACTGCCATCACCAGCAAAGGGCCGAACAGGAAGCCGAAGAACAGCACGAAGTAGAAGCCCATCATCAGGCGCTGCACGGTGCGGGCGCTCATCGCGTGATCTCCGACAGGCTGACCCGGAAGACGCGCATCACCATCATCACGAAGAGAATGCAGGTGAGCAGCAGCACGATGGCGTAGGCCGATCCCTGGTTCCAGTTGAAGGCCTGATAGAAGCGGTCATAGACGATCGGCGTGAACCACAGCGTCTTGGGCCCGCCCAGCACCAGCGGCGCCGCCAGCGCTCCGGCGCACAACATGAAGACCAGCGTGCAGCCCGAGGCGATGCCCGGCTTGGCAAACGGCATGACCACGTTGAGATGGACGTGCCACCACGGCGCGCCGAGGTCGCGCGCCGCCTCGATCTGGTTGTGATCGAGGCTTTCCAGCGCATTGTAGAGCGGGAACATCATCACCAGCAGATAGGCGTAGGTCAGGCCGGAATAGAGCGCCACGTCCTGGCCGATGAAGTCGATCGGGCTGCCGATGACACCCGCCTTCACCAGGATCACGTTCAGCACGCCCGAGGTGCCGAACAGGATGTTGAAGGCAAAGGCGCGCAGCAGCTCGTTGACCCAGTACGGAATGATCAGCAGCAGCATCAGCTTGCGCACCTGCGAGCCGGAACCGACCTGCGCCATGAAGTAGGCCAGCGGATAACAGATCAGGAAGTTGAGCACGGTGATGCACATGCTGACGACGATGGTCAGCCAGAACGCCGTGATGTGCGTTACGTTCCAGTTGGCCGTCGACCTCGTCGAGCCGAACAGGAAGTATTGGTAGTTTTCCAGGGTATAGACGTCGCGCGGGCCGCCGCGCTGCGACGGCGGCAGCTTCAGGTGGAAGGAAAAGTCCACCATGTAGAGCTGCGGCAGCACGACCATCACCAGGGCCCAGAAACTCACGGCCACCACGAGAAAGACCGCCACGGGCCAGCCGTTGCGGGCGACGAAGGATGGCGTCTGGGGATCGTGGTTGTGCCGGCGCTCCCAGCGCGCGAGCAACCAGAAGGCCAGGATGACCGCGACGGGGATGCCGAGAATCAGCACGCCGCGCAAGCCAGTCATGGCATGCGCTCAGTCATGCCCGCCCACCGGCAGCACGAGACCATCGTGCGCCGCGTAGTCCAGCGCGAGCTTCTCGCCGGGGGTCATGGCGCCGGCGTCATCGCGCCGCGACAGTGTCACGACGATCGGCTCGCCCTGGTGCGTGCGCGCGAACAGGTGGGTCGCGTTGCCCTCAAAGGCCGAACTTGAGAGTTCGCAGGAAATCGGTGCCGGCCTGCCATCGCTCACCACGCGCAACGCCTCCGGCCGCACGAAGACCAGCGCGCGGTCACCCACGGCGAGGCCATTGCGTCGGCGACCGGCCAGCCGCCCGACGCTGGTCTCGACCACGGCGTGCCCATCACGGGTCTCGACCACCGTGCCCTCGAAGCGATTGTTCTCGCCGACGAACGACGCGACGAAAGCGGTGGCCGGATCGTCATAGACGGCGCGTCCCGGGCCGACCTGCTCGATGACGCCGCTGTTCATCACGGCGATGCGGTCGGACATGGTGAGCGCCTCGCCCTGGTCGTGCGTGATGTAGATGAAGGTGATGCCGACCCGTTTCTGGATGGCGCGCAGCTCACTGCGCATGTGCTGGCGCAGCCGCAGGTCCAGTGCCGACAGCGGCTCGTCGAGCAGCAGGACCTGCGGTTCCACTGCCAGCGCCCGGGCGATCGCCACACGCTGCTTCTGGCCGCCCGAGAGCTCGCTGACCAGCTTGTCGCCCTGGTCGGGCAGAGCGACAAGCTGCAGCAGCGCCTCCACGCGGCGCCGACGCTCGGCGCGCGGCACGCGCCGCACCCGCAGGCCATAGCCGATGTTGTCGGCCACGGTCATCAGCGGAAACAGCGCCAGGTTCTGGAAGATCAGCGCCGTCGGTCGCTTGTTGGCGCCGAGACCGGCCATATCCTTGCCGCCGATCCGCACCCGGCCCTGCGAGGGCTGCAGGAAACCCGAGATGGTGCGCAACAGCGTGGTCTTGCCGCAGCCGGACGGCCCCAGGATGGAGAAGAATTCGCCGCCCGCGATCTTCAGCGACGCGCGATCGACCGCCAGGAACGGGCCGAACCGCACCGACACGTCATCAAGCTCGACATCTGCGCTCATGCGCGCGCGCCGGGTTCACGCCGCCTTGAACTTCTCCGCGTACTGCGTGCGCAGCTCGGCGAACCATGACGGCTCGATCGGACGCCACCACATGCCGTCGAGCGCCTCACCCTTGAGGTAGGCCTCGTCGAAGATGGTGCGTGCCTTGTCGGACAGCAGCTTGTCGGCCCCCTTGGCGACCGGATTGTAGCCCGAGTTTTCCGCGACCTTGGCCGAGCCCTCCGGCGAGTGCAGGTATTTCAGGAAGGCGTAGGCCTGGTCGATGTTCTTGGCCGCCTTGCTCAGCGCCCAACCGTCGACCCAGCCGATGGCGCCTTCCTTGGGGGCCATGTAGCTGATCGGGTTACCGGCCTTCTTGAGATTGATGGGCGGCCCGTCCCAGGTCTGGCCGATGACGCAGCCGTTGGACATGAAGGCCGACTTGGTGTTGTCGGCCGAATCCCAGAACTGCTTGATCCACGGCTTGCGCGCGATGGCCTCCTTCAGCAGCACGTCGTAGATCTTTTTCATCGAATCTTCGTCTTTGTAGGCATCGAGCATGCGGTTCGACTTCAGCTTGCCTTCGCCGTCGAGCCACAAGCCGATGCCCAGCAGCAACGAGTGCGGCCGCCCGACGACCTTGCCTTTGTACTCGTCGTTCCACAGCGTGCCGTAGGACAAGGCCTTGGGCTCGATCTTGGTCAAATCGTTGCGCCAGGAGATCGCCTCCGTGCCCCAGCAATGCGGCACGTGGAAGAGCCTACCCTTCCAGGTCCAGCTGGTCTTCGACGCCGACAGCATCGCCGGCACGATGGCGTCGATCGCCAGCTTCTTTTCGTCGAAAGGCTGCAGGACGTCGATCTCCTCGAACTGCGGCGCCCGGTCATGCGTCGGCTGGCACAGGTCGAAGCCCTGCCCCCGGGTCGCCTGCAGCTTGTTGATCTGCTCCTCGTTCTGCGAGAACGAGGTGCCCTTGACCTTGATGCCGGTTGCCTTCTCGAAATCGGGGATCACGGGATTGGGCAACTCGTCATCCCAATGCAGGAGGTTGAGCTCGCCCGACGACGACAGCGCGTCGCGCACGATCCACGGACCGGTCGCCGCCATGGCGCCGGCTGCGGCACCGAACTTCAGGATGCGACGGCGGGTCTGCCCGCGGCCCGCATGAACGCTCTTGGTCGAAGACATGGTGCCTCTCCCCATTTTGGTTCGCAGCGATGATATCAGGCGACCACTGCGCCTGCGCACCGGCATTGCCAACGCTTTTTGCCACTATCGTCCGGTCGATGGCTTGCAATTCACAGGCCATGGCGTACGAACGGTAGTCTGCCTGCGACAGGCCGGCAATAGTGCGGCCGGTAACCTGGTCGTCTCACGCGTCCTGGTCACCCCGACGCCGCAAATTTGCTCATTCGTGAAGCGACCACGGCGGTATTGAGCCGGACATGACAGCCGGGGGGAAGGACGAGCATGCTTTCACCGGACGAGTGCCAGTTCCTGGAAAAGCGACGGGTCGCTCGCCTGGCGACAGCGGACCGCGGGGGTGCGCCGCACGTCGTGCCGGTGTGCTTCGCGCTGTCGGGGGCCGCGCTCTACATTACCATTGACCAGAAGCCCAAGGGCGATGCCGGCCGGCCGCTGAAGCGGCTGAGGAACATCGCCGACAACCCCGCGGTCGCCGTCGTCGTCGACCACTACGATGAGGACTGGACGCAGCTGGGCTGGGTCATGCTGCGCGGACGCGCCGAGATCCTGGCCGATGGCACCGAGCACGACCGGGCGCAGGCGCTGCTACGCACCCGCTACCGGCAGCTCCAGGCGATGCAAATCGAGTCGCTGCCGGTGATCGCGGTGCGCATCGAGCGGGTCACGCGATGGGGCAATCTGGCGGCGCCCTGAGCGTCATACCCTGACCCGCCTCCTCGGCGAGGCCATAGATCGCCTGCGTTTCGCTGAAGCCCGGCAGCATGAAGTCACCCACGCCGGCCAGCTCGGCCGGGCACTCGCGCGCGAACCGGCTCGATGCCAGCACGGTGCGCCCTAACGTCGAGGCGAGCTTTTCGATGCGCGCCGCCATGTTCACCGCCGGACCGATGCAGGTGAAGTCCAACCGCTCGCCGCCGCCGATATTGCCGTATTGGACCTCGCCCAGGTGCAAGGCCAGGCCGAAGCGTGGGCCGTTGGTGCCGCTCTCCCAGTCATCGAGCCCAGCGATGTTGTCTCGTGCCAACCGTGCGGCATCGAGCGCATGGCGGCAGACCGCATCGGTGTCACGGCCTTCGACCGGGAAGATCGCCAGCAGCCCGTCGCCCATGAACTTCAGCACCTCGCCGCCGTACTCGGCGATGGCCGGGATCTGGCAATCGAAGTAGCGGTTCAGCAGGTCGATGGTGGTCTTGGTCGGGAGCCGGTCGGCCATCATGGTGAAGCCGCGCATATCGGACAGCCAGATCGCCGCCGCGATCGCCTCCGAATCGCCGCGCCTGATGTGTCCGGACAGGATGCGCTCGCCCGCCTGGTGGCCGACATAGGTGTCGAGCAGGTTACCGGCCAGGCGACGCAAGGCGCGCACCTCGGCAACCCGCGCCAGCGGCGACGTCACGCTGTCGATGGCCGCGATGTGCGCATCGCTGAAGCCGCCGGGCGCGCGCGTGGTCCAGGTCGCCGCGTGCACCGCGCCGTCCGTAAAGATCAGCGGCGTGGCGACATAGTCGGTGACGCCCTCCTCGCGCAGCTCGGCCAGGGTGTTGAGATCGATCGGACAGGCGGGATCGACCAGCCGCCGGCGCAGGCCCTGGCCGCTGAGGCAGACCCGCGCCACGGGGCTGTCGCGATAGGTCGGCGTCGCCAGCAGATCGTGCGGCGCCTCCGAGACGCTGACGCCGACATCCTGCACCCACAGGAAGCGGCGGCCCATGATCTGCGGATGCAGGGTGCGCACGAAAGCGGCGGCCCGCGACAGCGGCACACCAGCGGCGACCATCCGCTCGCATAGCTCGAGCAGGACCTGCTGCGGCGCCGCGGCCGTGCGCGCGCCGTCGGTCAGCCAATCGACAATCGCCTTGATCCGCCCGTCGTCCATGGCGGCCATTCTACGCTTCTCGCAGCAAATCCGTCATCCCGAGCGTAGCGAGGGATCTCCCGCGGAGGAACACCCGGTGCGCCATGCGCGGGAGATCCCTCGCTGCGCTCGGGATGACGTGTGGGCGTGATCACATCAGCGCGATGATGGGCTCGACCAGAAGTGAGCGAAGATGAACGCGCGACCGGGCATCCGGACTCGACAGACTGCCGGTGAACCGCTTCATAGGCGTGTCGAAAGCTATGGGGAGTCCTCGATGTTTCGCCTGCGGCTTGCCGCCGTCGCCTGTCTGCTGGCCTTCACAGCGGCGGTACCATCATTCGCCCAGGCGCCCAACCGGGCGGTCGCGGTTTTCGCCGGCGGTTGCTTCTGGTGCATGGAACCACCGTTCGACAAGCTCGACGGCGTCACTGCGACGACCTCGGGATACACCGGCGGCGTCAAACCCAACCCCACCTACGAGCAGGTCTCGGCCGGCAGCACCGGCCACCTCGAGGCGGTGCGTGTCGAATACGATCCGGCGCGCATCACCTACGAGCGGCTGCTGGAGGTATTCTGGCGCAACATCGACCCGCTCGATGCCCACGGCCAGTTCTGCGACAAGGGCGAGCAGTATCTCTCGGCCGTCTTTGTTGCCGACGACCAGCAACGCGCCGCCGCCGAAGCATCCAAGGTGGCACTGGAGCGCAGCGGCAAGCTGCCCGGCCCGATCGTCACCCGTATCCTGCCGGCAGCCCCGTTCTATCCCGCCGAAGAGTACCACCAGGACTACTACCGCAAGAACCCGCTGAAATACTCCTATTACCGCTGGGGCTGCGGTCGCGATGCGCGCCTGGAACGCCTCTGGGGGCCAGCGCCGAAAGACTAGCCGCGGAGCTTCTCGGCGATCTTGACCAGGTCGGCCAGCGACCTGGCCTGCATCTTGCGCATCACCTGGCCGCGGCGGACCTTGACCGTGATCTCGCTGACGCCGAGGTCGGCAGCGATTTGCTTGTTCAGGCTGCCGCTGACCACGCGGGCCATGACGGCGCGTTCACCCTCGGTCAGGCTGGCATAGCGGCCCCGCAGGTCGGCCAGGGCGACGGCCTCGCGGCGCCGGATGCGATCCTTTTCGATGCCCTGCTGGATGGCGTCCAGCAGATCCTGGTCGCGAAACGGCTTGGTCAGGAACTCGATGGCGCCGGCTTTCATCGCCCGCACCGACATCGGGATATCGCCGTGGCCGGTGATAAAGATCACCGGCAGGTGGATGTTCGCGTCCGCCATCGAGCGCTGGAAATCGAGCCCGCTCTGGCCGGGCATGCGGATATCGAGCACCAGGCAGCCCGGCGCATCGATGCGCTCACCGCGCAGGAATTCCTGCGTCGAGCCGAACACCTGCGCCCGCAGGCCGACCGACCCGAGAAGGTCAGCCAGCGCGGCGCGCAACGATGGGTCGTCATCGATGACGATCACCACCGGCGGGTCGCTATCGTCGGCAGCCGGGGCGCTCATGACGCCTGCGCGCGGCTGGTCGGCAAAGTGAACGCGACGGCGGCGCCGCCGCCGTCCTGCGGCATCGCCCACACGCGCCCGCCATGGTCCTCGATGATCGACCGGCTGATCGCGAGCCCCATCCCCATGCCGTCCTTCTTCGTCGTGTAGAAGGCATCGAACAGACGATCGAGCGCCGCCGGATCGAGGCCCACGCCATTGTCGCGCACGGTGACCTGCACGGCCTTGGGCCCGTCCATAGCCGACGTAATGACCAGCTCACGCGGCTGGTCGCCGGATACGGACATCGCCTCCATCGCATTCAACACCAGGTTCAGGACCACCTGCTGGACCTGGATGCGGTCCATCAGCACCGGCGGCAAATCGTCGGCGAATGCCGTGCGCAGGACGATGTCGTGACTGGTGATCTCGCTCCGGGTCAAGGCAAGGATCTCCTGGATCGTCTCGTTGACGTTCAGCCATTCCTTGCGCGCCGCTGCCGGCCTGGCCAGGCGCCGCACGCGGCCGATGACGTCGCTGGCGCGATGGGCATCGGCAATGATGCGCTCCGCGGCCTGGCGCGCCTTCTCGACCTGCGGCGGCTCCTGCGCCAACCAGCGCAGGCAGGCGTTGCCGCTGGTGGCCATGGCGGCGAGCGGCTGGTTGACCTCGTGCGCGATCGAGGCCGCGAGTTCGCCCAAGGTGGTGACGCGCGCCATGTGCGCGAGCTGGGTGCGCGCCGCGTGCATGGCGACCTCGGCCGAGGCGATCCTCAGCGCCAGGTAAGCCGTCACGCCGATCGCCGACAGGCTGATCAGGCCGTTGATCAGGCCCGGCTGCGGCGCGCCCGATGGCGTCAGCACGTAGCTGAGGATCGTGAGCGCCATGCAGGTGGCCGACACCAGGATGACGCCGCGCCGCTGGAAGGCGCCGGCGGCAACCAGCACGACCGCGACGTAGAAGACGGCAACGGCGACCTCCAGCTCGGTGATGGTGTCGACGACAAAGATCCCCAGCATGAGGGCGACGATCGCGACGGTCAGGACGGCCGATGAAGCCCTGGGCAAAGCATGCGGTCTCATCGATCTCCTGCCCTTTCGCCCTACGCCGTCGTCACGAACCGCCATCGCGCCGAGGTGACCAGGGGCTCCAAACTAAGGCGGCCGACGATCTGTTCCAACAGCCGATCCTGCTTGTCGTCGGCGCTCATGGTCGCGTTCACCGCGACCCGGTTGCTGTCCTCGATGTTGGTGCTCTCCAGTTCCTGGATATGCAGCATCGTGCCCAGCTCGCGCAGCAGCAGGGCCCGCACATGCGCCTCGGCCTCGCCGTGGCAGACGACCGTGATGACATAGAGGCTGCGCAGCTCGCTGGAGGCCAGTGGCTGGCGCTCGATCAGGCTCACCAGCGGGCGCAGCAACAAGTTCACGCCGATGATGAAGGCGGCCGCCACGGCGGCGTGCGGGTAGAATCTGGCGCCGCACAGCGTGCCGACGGCAGCGGAGCACCACAAGGTGGCGGCAGTATTGAGGCCGCGGACATTCAGCCCCTCCTTGAAGATGATGCCGGCACCCAGGAAGCCGATGCCGGACACGATCTGGGCGGCAACCCGGGTCGGGCTCGCCTCGCCGGGAAAGAGGCCGGCGAAGACCACGAAGCTTGCGGCGCCGATGGCGACCAGCGTGTTGGTGCGCAACCCGGCCAGGCGCTGCCGCCACTGGCGCTCGAAGCCGATCAGGCCACCCAACAGCAGCGCCGCACCCAGGCTCAGACTTGTATGGATGAGGTTGTCGATGATCACGAATGCTCTCCTGCCATTCCAAATGCCCGCCGTCAGGCGGGATTGTCGAGGCTGAAGAGGTCGGCGGCCTCGTCGAACGCGTAGAGCTCGCCGTAGCGGCCCCACTGCGTCACTGCCTTCAGGGTCTGGGCCGCATACTCCGCTGACATGAAGTCCTCGAGCTCGTCGCGGAAGCGGCGCGCGGGCGCCGTGTGCGCGGCGCGATCGTCCAGCACGCGGCGGATGTGGGCGGCCAGCGGTACATGGTTCAACAGGTGCTGCGCGAAGAGCTGCTTGCGCGCATCGACGTCGGCGGCGGCATAGCGGTGGGCCGCCGGCAGTAGCCGCAGATCGCCGCCCGCCAGTTCGGCAAACCGCAGGAGCTGCAGCACTTCGGCGATGGGAAACAGGTCGTCAGCTTCGAAGTGCAGATCCTTGGCCAGATGCGGCAGATCCGCCTGACCGTTGTGTGGCGCCGCAACCACGGCCTCGATAAGGCCGGCCATGGCATTGGTCGACACGCGCGGCAACGCCATGGCGATGCCGGTGCCGGGGAACAGTCCCTCGCGCGCCTCCGAAGCGCCCTTCTCGGTCATGCGCACATAGATGTTTTCGACCAAGGCTCGGAACGCCGGATCCTGCCGGTCGCGCGGCTGCAACAAGTCGACCTTGATGTCGGACACCACGCGTCCGGGGTTGGACGAGAACAGCAGGATGCGATCGCACATCAGCACCGCCTCCTCGATGTTGTGAGTCACTATCAGAATCGACTTGATCGGCATGCGCCCTTCCGACCACAGGTCGAGCAGGTCGGTGCGCAGGGTCTCCGCCGTCAGCACGTCGAGCGCCGAGAACGGCTCGTCCATCAGCAGGATGTCGGGATCGACCACCAGCGCCCGGGCAAGGCCGACACGCTGGCGCATGCCGCCCGACAGCTCCTTGGGATAGGCGCTTTCGAAGCCGTCGAGCCCGATCAGGTCGATGGCGGCCAGCGCCCGCTGGCGGCGCACCTCGGGCCGCACACGCTTGGCTTCGAGCCCGACCTCGACGTTCTGCAGCACGGTGAGCCAGGGAAAGAGCGCGAAGCTCTGGAACACCATGCTGACGGTGGCCGGTTTGTCGCCGTCTTCGGCCGGCGGGAACGTCACCTTGCCCTCGGTCGGCGTAATGAGGCCGGCGATCGACCGCAGCAGGGTCGATTTGCCGGAGCCCGAGCGGCCCAGCAGGCCCACGATCTCGCTCTCGTTCAAGGTCAGGTCGACGTCGTCGAGCACCAGCAGGCCGGGCGCGCCGGGCTTGCCGTAGACATGGCGCACATCGCGGACCTCGACGAGGTGGTGGTGCTGAAGTGGCATCATGACGAACTCCTGTCAGTCCAGGCGAAGGCGGCGCTCGGCGAAGCGGTAGAGCGGCCGCCACAGGGCGCGGTTGCAAGCAATGACGAAGACCGACATCACGGCGATGCCCAGCGCCACGCGCGGGTAATCGCCGGCCTGCGTGGCGTTGGCGATGAAGGAACCCAGCCCCGCCGCTTCGAGATGGCGGTCGCCCCACGACACGGCCTCGGCCACGATGCTGGCGTTCCACGAGCCGCCCGAGGCGGTCAGCGCGCCGGTGACGTAGTAGGGAAAGATCCCCGGCAGCGCGAGCTGGCGCCACCATTGCCAGCCGCGCACACCGAAGATGCGGGCGGCGTCCTTCATGTCGGTCGGCAATGCGCTGGCGCCGGCGATGACGTTGAACAGGATGTACCACTGCGTGCCCAGCACCATCAGCGGCGACAGCCAGATGTCGGGATCGAGATGCAGGCCGGCGATGGTGATCACCGCAAACGGGAACAGCACATTGGCCGGAAAAGCGGCGAGGAACTGCGCGATCGGCTGCAGGCGCTGCGTCCACGCCGGCCGCAAGCCGATCCACACGCCGATCGGCACCCACACGAGGCTGGCCGCCGCGATCAACAGCGCCACGCGCGCCATCGTGGCGAGACCCAGGCCGAACGTCACGAGCACGTCGTGCCAGCGCAGGCTGGTGGCGATAAAGTCGCCGACCAGCCGGGCTGCGCCAACACAGGCGGCGATGACCAGGCAGATCCAGGCACCGTCGAGCAGGCGTGAGGCGCGCGGGCTCAACCGCACATGCGGCGCACGGCCGAGCCGCAACCGATCGAGCACGGTTGCTGCCTGCCCGACCCCGGCCATCGCCATGGCCAGCCGCCGCATCAGCCGCGTGCGGCGCACCAGGTCGAACAGCCAGGACCGAGGGCGCGCCTGGGATGCGGTCTGCTCGACGCGGAACTTGTCGGCCCAGGCCACGACCGGGCGGAACACAAGCTGGTCGTAGAGTGCGATCACCACGGCCATGGCCGCCACCGCCCAGCCCACGGCGGTGAAATCCTGTGCCGCGATGGCGGTCGCCAGCCACGAGCCGATGCCCGGCAGGTTCACCGTCGTGTCGCCCACCGTGATCGCCTCCGAGGCGACGACAAAGAACCAGCCGCCCGACATCGACATCATGGTGTTCCACACCAGGCCCGGCATCGCGAACGGCAGCTCCAGGCGGATGAAGCGCCGCCACGGCGAGAAGCCGAACTGCCGACTGACCTCGTCGAGGTCGGCCGGGACGGTGCGCAGCGACTGGTAGAAGCTGAACGCCATGTTCCAGGCCTGGCTGGTGAAGATGGCGAAGATCGACGCGCATTCGACGCCGAGCTGGCGGCCGGGAAACAGACCCATGAAGAAGGTGACGGTGAACGTCAGAAAGCCCAGCACCGGCACCGACTGCAGGATGTCGAGCGCCGGAATGATCACCAGTTCGGCCTTTCGACTCTTGGCCGCCAAGGTTGCGATGGTGAAAGTGAACAGCAGCGATGCCGCCAGCGCCGCGAACATCCGCAGCGTTGTGCGCAGGGCATAGTCGGGCAGCCGCGCCGGATCGAGCACGATGGGCGCCGCATCGAGCTGCGCCAGTGGTTGGCCCATCTGTGTCGCGCCATGCACGACGAGGACCGCCACGGCCGCCAGCAGCAGCAATGCGATCAGATCGGCCCGGTTCGGCACGATACCCGGTCGCACGAAGCGCACCGTGGGGCGGGCGTCCTTGGAGTCGCCGGAGAGGAATGCCATCGCTCACCTCGGGCCGGCCGCGGCGGCCGCCGCGCGCAAGCTCGTGGTGCTTGGCGCGGCCGTCGTCAGACAGGAGTCGGATTGCTGAGGATCGTCCGGCAGCCGGTTGGGCCACTGAACGGCGTCGCCTTGACCTAAGGGGCCGCGCCGACCGATGCCACCGTGCATGAGGGCGTCTGCCCTATACCAAGGTATAGTGAGGCGGCACCTCGTCCGAACCCAGCGGAGTCTTCATGGCTGTCTTCATCGCGCTGTTGCGCGCCATCAATGTCACCGGCACGGGCACGGTGCCGATGAAGGACCTCAAGGCGGCCTGCGAGGCGGCCGGGCTGAAACAGGTGTCGACCTATATCGCCAGCGGCAACATCGTCATCAGCAGCGGCAAGTCGGCGACGGCGGTGAAGAGCGTGATCGCCGGCATCCTGCGCGAGCGTTTCGGCCTCACCAAGAACCACACCATGATCCGCACACTCGATGATCTGGCCAAGGTCATCGCGCGCAATCCCTTCGCGGACGCTGCCGATGCGCGGGCCAACTGGCTGCTGGTGAATTTCCTCGACGCCCGCCCGCCCGCCAGTGCCGCCGCGGCGCTGGCCGCCTATACAGGACCCGAGCGGCTGCATCTTGACGGCATGCACCTCTATATCGACTACAAGGAGGGCGTCGGCCGCTCGAAAGTGACGCCGGCCTTCCTGGAGAAGGCCCTGCAGGTCCCCTCGACCGGCCGCAACTGGAACACCACCGCCAAGCTGCTCGCCATGGCGCGCGCGATCGAGCAATAGCCGTGACCATCTTCATCGCGCTGCTGCGCGCGATCGGACCGGCCACCCACGCCAAGATGTCGATGGCGGATCTGCGCGACGGCTACATTGCGGCTGGGCTGAAGAATGTCGCCACCTACATCCAGACCGGCAACGTCATTTTCGAGACCCGCAAATCAGCGGCGGCGGCGCAGAACGCCGTCGCGACGGTCGTGCGCGGCTTCGGCCTCGCCAACGATGTCGTGCTGCGCACACCCGGCGAGCTGGCTGCCGTCGTCGCCGCCAACCCCTTTCCCAAGGCGGCGGCCGATCATCCCAGCCACCTGGTGGTTTGCTTCATGGCCGCAACGCCACCAGCCGAGGCGCTCCACGCGCTCGAACAACATCGCGGGCCCGAGCGCATCAAACGTGTCGGCCGCGATCTCTGCATCGACTATCCCACCGGCGTGACGGGCGCGAAGCTCACACCCGGTGTCATCGAACGCCGGCTGGCAACCGTGGGCACCGCCCGCAACTGGAATACCGTGCGCAAACTCCTGGCGTTGGCGCAGGCTGGCACACGATAGGCACGATCGGACCGCCGTACGTTACCCGCCGCTGCCGTACGGCCGCGTGATGACTTCGAGCAGGTTGCCGTCGGGGTCTTCGAAATAGACGCCGCGGCCGCCGTCATTGTGGTTGATCTGGCCGGCGCGCTTCTGGCCGGGATCGGCCCAGTGCTGCAGGTCACGTCCGCGGATACGGCCGAAGATCTGATCGAACTCGTCTTCGTTGATCAGGAAGGCGTAGTGCTGTGGTCTGATCTCGCGATCGGTCTCGTGGTAGTCGAGCGATACGCCGTTGGCCAGCTCAACAACCAGGAACGGCCCAAACCGCGTCGGCGCCGGCTGACCGAGGATGTCAGCCAGGAATGTCGCCGACGTCTTCTGGTCGCGACACCAGACGATGGTGTGGTTCAGTTGCACGCTCACGACAGTTCCCTCCTGCCCGTCATCGGGCTCTTGATCACGCCTGCAATATAGAAGTTCAAGTGAACTTGAGATCAAGAGGGCGGCTGTGGTTAATTCGCGCCATGGACAATCTGCTCACCATTGGCGAAACCGCACGGCGCAGCGGCGTGGCGCCCTCGGCACTGCGTTTTTACGAGGAACGCGGCCTGATCACATCCTGGCGCGCGAGCTCCGGCCACCGGCGCTATCCGCGTGCCGTGCTGCGGCGGCTGGCCTTCATCGTGTTTGCGCAACGCCTGGGACTGACGCTCGAGGAGATCGGCGCCGAGCTCGCCAAGCTGCCGTCGGACCGCGTGCCCACCGGCCGCGACTGGTCGCTCCTCTCGGGCCAATGGGCCGGCCGCATCGACCAGCGCATCGCCGAACTGCAGCGCCTGAAGGTGGGCCTGACCGGCTGCATCGGCTGCGGCTGCCTGTCGCTGGAGCGTTGTCAGCTGGTCAATCCCGGCGATCGCGCTGCGCGCATCGGCCCCGGCCCGCGCCTGTGGGTCGGTGGGCGGTGATCAACGCCGTACCCGTCACGCCGCGCGTGCCGCCGGCGTGTGCAGCCCGGCCTGCTCTTCCCGGTACCGCTGCGTGTACTTGTAGGTCCAGATCGCGAGCGCGCCGACAATGCCGGTTGCCGTCATCCAATAGGCCGGCGCCGCCGGATCGCCCGTCACGCCCAGCAGCCACTGCGCGAACAAGGGGCCCAAGCCGCCGAAGATCGCGGCGATCAAGTTGTAGACCAGGCCGACACCACTGGCGCGCACATGCACCGGGTACACTTCCGACAGCGCCGCCGGCGTCGGTCCCGAGATGAAAGCCAACGCAACGCCGACACCACATTGGAACAGCAGCAGGCCGAACCAGCCGGGATGGGCAATCAGATAGGCGAACAGCGGATAGCCGATCACGGCCGACACGATCGCCGCCGGCAGCAATACCGCGCGCCGGCCGATCCTGTCGGAGAGATGACCGGCCACCAGGATCAGCCCGCCGCTGATGACGGCCGCCGTGATCGTCGTGATCTGCACGGTGCCGACGTCGATCTTGAGCTGCCGCATGGCATAGATCGGCACGTAGATGAACGCGAGATAGAAGACCGATGTACCCGCCAGCACGATCCCGGCGCCCGACAGCATCTCCCAGGGATACTGGCTGACGACTTCCCGGAGCGGCGAGCCGGACGGGCGGCCGCGGCGCAGCAGGGCCTGGAACTCCGGCGTTTCATCGACGCGGCGGCGGATGTAATAGCCGATCGGACCGATCACGATGCCGATGATGAAGAACAGCCGCCAGCCCCAGGCCGCGAAGTCGGCCGGGTCCATCGCCTGGGTCAGGCCATAGACGCCGAGCGAGCCCAGGGCCACCGTCGCCACCAGGGTCATCATCTGCCAGCTGGCGTAGAAGCCGCGCCGGCCCGACGTCGCGTATTCGATCAGCAGCGCCGTGGCGCTGGCGAACTCCCCGCCCAGCGAAAAGCCCTGCAGCAGTCGGGCGATGACGATGATGATCGGCGCCGCGATGCCGATGGTGGCGTAGCCCGGCGTGACAGCGATCACCGCCGTCGCGGCCGCCATCAGGATCGACAGCGCCACCAGCGCCTGTTTGCGCCCGTGGCGGTCGGCATAGAGGCCCCAGAAGATGCCGCCCAACGGCCGGATGACGTAGCCGACACCGAACGTCGCCAGCGTCGCCATCAGCGTGGCGACCTCGTCGCCGGTCGGGAAATAGAGCCGGCCCAGCACGAACGACAGCATCCCGAAGACGATGAAATCCAAGCCTTCGAAGGCGTAGCCGACCAGGCACGCCAGCACCGCGCGGCGTTGCTGCGTCCGCTCCATGCGATGATCCTCCCCTTGCCGGCGGCGTTGATTGCCGATCTTTTTCAGGGTCTGCTCCGACGTGCCGCTTCGGCAGGTCATGAACATTTAGTATACTGTACGGTGTAGTTTATAATGTCAATCGCCGATCCCACCGACACTCCGCCCCGCCGCGGCCCTGGCCGGCCGGTTTCGCTGGAAAAGCGCCGCGCCATGCTCGACGCGGCGATCGCCGAGTTCCAGAAGCGCGGCTACGAAGGCGCCAGCATGGATGCGATCGCCGCCGCCAGCGACGTCTCCAAGCGCACGCTCTACAACCACTTCGCCAGCAAGGAAGCGCTCTTCCGCTCGCTGATAGACGAAATGGGCCGGCGCGTCAGCGTCGTGTCGGCGCTGAAGTACCGCCCCGATGTTCCGCTCAAGGTCCAGCTGGCGCGCTACGCCGCCGATTCGGCGCGCCTGATCCAGGATGACGAAACCCTGGCGCTGTTTCGCGCCGTGCTGTCGGAGCATGTCCGCAACCCCGATCTGGTCGCCAGCGCCATGGAGCACTACTGGCGCGACGAATACGGCTTCGCCGATTGGGTGAGCGCGGCCTGTCGTGACGGCAAGCTGCGCGCCCGCTCGCCGCGGCGCGCCAGTCGCCATTTCGCCTCGCTGATCAAGGGTGCTGCCGTGTGGCCGGTCGTGCTGCACCAGCGCACGCCGACGGCGCGCGAAACCAGCGCCGCCATCGAGGAAGCCATCGAGATGTTCCTCGCCTATTACGGGGTGCGAGGCCCCTCCCCACGCAAGTGGGGGAGGGATTAAACGCTCATGCCGCCGTCGACGCGCAGCGTGCTGCCGGTGGTGAAGCTGCTTTGCGCCGAGGCGAGATAGAGTGCCGAGCGCGCGATCTCGCGCGGCGTAGCGTGACGACCCAGCGGGATGAGCTCGTTGAACAGCTGCGTGGCATCGCGTCCGATGATCGTGCCCAGGCTGCTTTCGATACTGGCCTGGAAGTCGTTGTCGACCGGACCGGGATGCAGGGTGTTGACCCGGATGCGCCGATGCGCCGCCTCTTTCGCTACGCACCGCATGAGGCCGATCTGCGCGTGCTTGGCGGTGATGTAGGCGTAGACGCCTTCATCGCCACGAAAGGCCGCGACGCTTGACGTGATGATAATGCTGCCGCCGTCGTTCATCCGCGGCAGCCCGTGCTTGCAGGCGTAGTAGGCGCCTTTCACATGCACGGCATAGACGGCATCGAAGATCTCGTCGGGATAGTCGGCGAGCGGCGCGATGACGCCGGTGTTGCCGGCGTTGCTGAACAGCACATCGATCTTGCCGAATGCCGCGACGGCCTTGTCGAGATAGCCCTTCGTATCCTCGGCGCGGCTGACGTCGGCGGTGACGCAGACGACGTTGGCGGCGTCGAGGCGTTGCGCGGCGCGCTGCAGATCGGCTTCCCTCAGGTCGACGAGCACGACGCGGCCGCCCTCCTCCAGGAACAGCCGCGCCGTTTCGCAGCCGATGCTGCCGGCACCGCCGGTAATCACGCACACCTTGTCGCGCAGTTCGTTCATGGGCACTCCCCGGCCTCTGGCGGCGCGCACTATACCGGATCGCGCACCGATTCACCGGGTGTCGGCTCGAAGCTGGGCAGCTGCGGTGCCGTCCACGCACCGCTCACGGGTGGGAGGTAGAATGACAGCAGCGTCAGGCCGGTATCGGCGATGATCGTGGCCGTCTCGCCGGGATCGACCTGGATCCCGAAATGCCGGGCGAGCCGCTCGGTTCCGGCCGCACCGCTGCCGTCGAGTACGATCATCAGGCGTCGCGCCGTACTGCTGGGCAGGGTGAGCGTCGCGCCCGATGCCAGTTCCCACAACTCGGCCCTGACCTCACGCTCGCTGAAGCTGCCCAGCGGCTTGTGCTGGACGCCGGGCGCACCTGTCGCCGGTATCCAGCGAAACGCCTTGGGATCGATGAAGATCGCCTGGTCGTAGCGCGGCGCCGGCAGCATCATGCGGCTGCCCAGCGCCTCCTCCCAGATGGCGTTGATGCTGAAGGTCTTCCTGACGTTGCCGTCGTCCAGCTCGCGGATGAACACCGGCCCGTCGAAGCGTCCGACTTTTCGCAAGGCGGCGCGGCCGGCGCGGTACTGCTCGGGACTCAGGTAGCCGTAGCCGCTGGCGCCGCCGAACTGCAGGACCAGCGTGACCGGCCCCGCTTCGTCGTCCTGCGGACCATAGGGTGTCCCCTCGGGGAAATAGCCCAGGCATCCTTCGCGCAGCCGCCGGCCATTGCCCATGTTGAGATCGCCGGCGATGGCGAAGCGAAACTGCTCGAAGCTGTGGCGGTGCCGTACCATCTGGAAATGCCCGACATTCTCGGCGATCGAGAACATGAAGTTCTCCGGCGTCAGATCGTCGCCGACGAAGAGATAGCGCTGGGCCAGCGCCCCGGTGGGATGGTCGTCGGTGAAAACCGGCAGCGTATCGGGATCGACGATCCTCATGATGTCCCTCCTCTTCCCAAATTACTACACTTATTAGTGTACTATATAGACCTCGGACGAAGGATGCAAATGCGGCGCTCGAGACGGCGGCATATCGTGAACAGCCCCGCACGATCGCAGCAACCATTAGGCGTACAAATGCAAGTTGATACGTTGCCGCGACGTCATGGGCGGCCTATAGTCAGCCTCTGGCGGGGCCGGGTCTGTCGCTCACGCCTTACAGCACCAGAAGCGATGACATCGAGGGAGGCGGAGCATGCGCGTGACGCGTCGTCATCTTGCAGTTGTCGGAGCGTTCCTGCTCACGACGTCGAGCCTGTTGTCGAGCCGTCGATCGGTCGCCGAATCGGCCGACGAGACGGCGGTCAACCAGGCGATCGAAGCCCTGCGAAAGGCGATGCTCGCCGCGGACAAGGCACAGCTGGAGGCCCTTGTTGCCGATCAGCTCAGCTACGGGCATTCCGGTGGCGTGATCGAGACCAAGGCGCAATTCGTCGATGTCATTGCCGGCAAGAAGACCATCTACAAGTCGATCACCTTGTCCGACGCTACGATCACTGTCGCCGGCGGCAACGCGATCGCGCGCCACGTGTTCGCTGCCGAAACCGAAGCCAATGGCAAGCCGGGCACGGCCAAGGTGGGCGTCCTGCAGGTCTGGCAGAAACAGGGCACGACCTGGAAGCTCCTGGCACGGCAGGCCTTCAGGACGTAATCCACCGCTGCTGACAGTGCGGATGCTAGTCTAGCGCTTGATCGACGTGGCGCCGACCGGCACGACCCTCTCGGCGGAACGCGGTGCGCTTCCCGACCACAGGTCGTTAGCGATCGAGCCGATCAGACCGAGTGCTGCCACGGCAAAAATGGCGGCGATGATCCAGCACTGGTACCGAGTCGACATGTCCGGAGATCCCCCTGGCCCAGCTGTTTTCCTGTGAACCCGGATCGTACGCCTCCGTTCCCTCAATTGTGAAATTTTTTTGATCCCTAGCGGGCGGAGGCCTGGCGCTGGCGGGCGATCATATGCAGGCTGTTGAGCGCAACGGTCGCGGCCAGCAGCGCCGACATGCCGCCGACGTCATGCGGCGGACTGACGGTGTTGATGCTGATGCCCACGAGGTTGAGTCCGCCGCAGGCGGCCAGCGCCGCCAGCCCCTCGCGCGCCGAGGCACCGCCCCAGGTCGGGGTGCACACACCGGGCGCCACCGAGGGGTCGAAGAAGTCCATGTCGTAGCAGAGATAGACCGGCCGATCGCCGATCTTGGTGCTGATGCCGGCGAAAGTCGCGGCAATGCCAGTGGTCAGCAACTGGTCCATGGGGATGACGGTGTAGCCCAGCGCCAGGCCATGGTCGTGGACGCCCGGCACCATGGTCGAGCCGCGCATACCGACCTGGAACGACCGTTTGGGGTCGACCAGCCCCTCTTCCACCGCGCGCGCGAAAGGCGTCGCCGTGTTAAAACCCGGCACCGGATAGGCATCGGTATGCGCATCGATGTGCACGGTCACCAGCTCGGGATAGATGCGATGGAGGGCGCGCATCTCTGGCAGGGCGATCGCGCCGTCACCGCCCAGGGTCACGGGCACCGCCCGCCTGGCCGCGATGGCCTCGACCGCGCTTTCGATCACCGGATAGGACGCTGCGACGTCGCTCGACACCACGTGCGCATCGCCGACATCGATGACACCCAGCGCATCGAGCGGATTGATGCCGGTATTCCAGTCATAGGCGCGCAGCAGATGCGACTGCTCGCGGATCGCGGCCGGCCCCAGCCGCGATCCCACGCGCTGCGGGTGGGTACCGCAGTCGAACGGAATGCCGAGGACGGCGGCCTTGGCATCACCGATCTCGGTGCGATGCGGCACGCCCATGAATGTGGGAGCAAACGAAAACGGCGACATGTGCGATCCTGATGCGAGACGTCATCCCGAGCGCAGCTCGGGATGACCGTTAACGTCACGACGCGATGGCGTCCATGTAGCGGTTCAGTGCCGTGGCGTAGTGCTCGGCGTACCACTCGCTGTCGACGGCCACCTGCTTGGCGAAGTTCTCCGGTGAGCCGCAGTCATTGACCTTGAGCTCGGCCGGCACCAGCGCCGCGGCATCGGGATTGATCGGACCGTTGCCGACGCGCTTGAAGAGCTCGACCTGGCTCTTGGGATCCTGCGCCGCGGCGATGAACTTCCACGCGAGGTCCCGGGCCGGACTACCCTTGGGCACCAGCCAGGCGCCGGCAAACAGAACGCCCTGGTCGAAGGTGAACTGGATGCGATCGCCCACCTCCTTGGCCAGCAGCATGGACCGGGTGTGCCAGAGGTTGCCCATCACCACTTCCTTGTTGCGGAACAGCTGCTGGCTCTCCGCACCGGTGGTCCAGAAGATCGTGTGCTGCTTGATCTGCTTGATCTTGTCGAGCGCCCTATCGACGTTGATGGGGTAGACCTTGTCCGGTGCCACGCCGTCGGCCATCAGCGCCGCCTCCAGCATGCCCTCGATATTGTTACGCAGGGTGCGCTTGCCGGGGAAGTCCTTCACGTTCCAGAAGTCGGCCCACGTCTTCGGCACGGCGCCGCGCAATGCCTGGCGGTCATAAGTCAGCACGAACGAATAGAGGTAGGCACCCACGCCCCAGTCGGAGCGGTGCGCCGGCCGCAGCTTGTCCTTGAACACGATCGACCAGTCGACCTTCTCCAGCAGGCCCAGGCGGCCGAGCTCGACCGACGCCGGCACAGTGCGGTCGCAGACATCCCAGGTCACGGCGCCGCTTTCGACCATGGCCTTGATCTTGCCCGAGGTCGGGCCGGCGCCGTTGATCATGGCCTTGACACCGGCGTTGGCGGCGTTGAACGGCTTGGCCCAGATCTCGTCGTAGGCTGGCACGGCATCGCCGCCCCAGTTCACGATCACCAGTTCGCCCGCGGCCGCCTGGGCCACCGGCGTGAACTTCACCGCCGTCGGCACGATGCCCAGCGCCGCGATCGCCTGCAGGAAGCGGCGGCGGTGCACGCGCTTGCCCTCGGTCTGCCGGCGCAGGATCGCGAGGCAGTCGTCACGGAATTCTTGATGCTCTTGGCTCATGCAGTCCTCCTCTGCGTTCGAAGCGTGTTGATCACCACGGCCGCCACGGTGATGAGCACCATCAGCGTGCCCAGCGCGGCGATGGCGGGATCGATGTTGTCGGCCAGCCCTTCCCAGATCCGGCGCGGCAGGGTGACGACCCGGCGGCCGGTGACGAACAGCGCCACGATCGTCTCGTCCCACGAGGTGATGAAGGCGAACGCGGCGCCCGACACCACGCCGGTGGCGACCTGCGGCAGGACCACCCAGCGCATCGCCTGGGCCGGCGTCGCCCCGAGGCTGCGCGCCGCCTGCTCGAGCCGGTGATCGAGGTTGGCGAGCGACGCCGCGACGGTCAGCACGACGAACGGCAGGCCCTTCATGGCGTGGATCAGCACCAGGCCGAGATAGCTGTCGAGCAGACCCACCGCCGCCCACGCCCGGTAGAAGGCGATGGCGTGCACGATCGGCGGCACGATGATCGGCGCCAGCATCAGCAGACGCAGGCGGCGCGCCAACGGCACGCCCAGCCGCCAGGCCCCCACCGCGAAAGCGGTACCCAGCGCCGTCGACAGCACGGTGGCGCCGGCGGCCACGATCAGGCTGTCGAGGATGCTCTTGGACCAGCGCGCATCACCCACCAGGTTGGCGTAGTGGCGGAACGAGATGCCGTTGGTGGGCAGCGAGAGATAGCGCTCTGATGTGACCGAGATCGGGATCACGACCAGGATCGGCAGGATCAGGAAACAAGCCGTCGCCCAGGCCAGGATGTGGATGAAGGAGAGGCGCCGCATCTTGCTCAGCCCTACTTCCGCAGCACCGCTTCGACGTCCATGAAGCGGCTGAGCCAGAAGATCAGCAATAGGACGCTGGCGAGCAGGGCCGTGGCCAACATGGCGGCCAGGCCCCAGCGCAAGGTTTCGGAGATCTGCACGCTGATGTACTCGGCCACCATAATGGTCTTGCCGCCGCCCAGGATGGCGGGCGTGATGTAGAAACCCAGCGAGAAGATCAGCACGATGATGCCGGCGCCGATCAGGCCGGGCAGGCTCATGGGCAGGAACACCCAGCGGAACGCCTGCGCCGGCGTGGCGCCCAGCGCGCGCGCCGCCGGCACCAGGCTGCGATCGATGCCGCTCATGTTGGCGTAGAGCGGCAGGATGGCGTACGGCAGCATGTAGTGGACCATGCCGATCATGACGCCGGTCTCGTTGCGCACCAGCTCCAGCGGGCTGTCGATCAGGCCCAACCCCATCAGCGCACTGTTGATGAGGCCCGCCGATTGCAGGAGCGCCACCCAGGCGAAGGCGCGGATCAGCACGCTGATCCAGAAACTCGCTACCACGATCGCCATCAAGGTCTGACGCTGGCGCGGGCTGGTGTGCACCAGTGCATAGGCGACGATGTAGCCCAACACGAGCGTGATCGCGGTGGTGAGCGCACCGATACGGACCGTGGTCCACAGCACGCGCCGCACGGCGGGATTGGCGGCCAACTCGGCATAGTTCGATACGCCTACGCGCGGCACCGTGACACTCATCACCAGTACGTTGAGCACCGGCACGACATAGAACAGGCCGAGGAACAGGCAGGGCAGCACCAGCAGCACCCAGTAGAGGCGCTCGCCACGCGGCGCGGTGGGAGCAGCAACGGCGGCGGCGCTCATGCGCCCCGTTCCGCGTCGGGTGCGACCAGGATCGCGGCATCGGCTGCCCACGATGCGACCAGCGTGTCACCCTCGGCGAACGTAATCGAGCCGGCCGGAACCGTCGCCGCCAGCGTCATGCCATCGAGAAGCGCGAGCGTTACATCAATCACCGACCCGAGGTAGGTGATGTCGACCACCTGCCCCTCCACCGAGCACGTACCGCCCGGCGCCGCGGTCTGGTGCAGCTTGATCTTCTCGGGCCGCAGCGCGGCAACGGCATTGGCGCCGATGGCCGGTACGTCCTGTTGGCCGATGGATACCGCCGACGTCAGTGCCGCGCAGTGCAGATCGGCCGCCTCGCCCGCAACGCGCGTGATCCTGCCGCGCAGGAAGTTGCTCTTGCCCAGGAAGCGCGCCACGAACTCGGTGGCCGGGCGCTCGTAGAGCTCGCTGGGCGGCGCGCTCTGCAGGATGCGACCGCGATCGAGGATCACGATGCGGTCCGACATGGTGAGCGCCTCTTCCTGATCGTGCGTCACGTAGATGAACGTGGTGCCGACCTTGCGATGGATCGCCTTGAATTCGGTCTGGAAATCCTTGCGCAGGGCGCGGTCGAGCGCACTCAATGGCTCATCGAGCAGCAGCAACTCGGGCTCGAAGACCAGCGCGCGGGCCAGCGCCACGCGCTGCTGCTGGCCGCCCGACAACTGGCGCGGGAAGCGCCGGGCGAAGGCACCGAGCTGCGCCATCTCCAGCACGGCGTCGATCTTGCGTTGGGCGTCGGCACCGCGGATGCCGCGGGTGCGCAGCGGGAAGTCGACATTGTCGTTGACCGTCAGGTGCGGGAAGAGCGCGTAACCCTGGAACACGACGCCGAAGTTGCGCCGCTCGGGCGGCAGGCCACGTCCTGTCCGTCGAGCAGGATGCGGCCAGCCGACGGCGGCACGAAGCCTGCGATGCTCATCAGGATCGTGGTCTTGCCCGAGCCCGAGGGGCCCAGCAGAGTCACGAACTCGCCAGCCTTGATCTCGAGATCGGTCGACTGCAACGCCACGGCATCGCCATAGCGCTTCTCGATCCCCGACAGGATGAGACTTTCCTTCACGCCACCGTTCCGTTCCGCCCCGGCCGACGCTTTTTCCAGCATCCGGCCGGCTGAGTCTTGGTCACGGCAGCGTGGCAGGTCAAAAACGCATATGGGTGAAACATATAACTTATGGCTATAACTTACCCGTCATCCCGAATGCAGCGAGGGATGACGGGTAATATCGAGGACGGCAATGGACACCCGGCATCTGGAAGCCTTTCGCGCGGTGATCGAGACCGGCTCGATGAGCGGCGCCGCCGTCGTGCTCAGCAAGTCGCAGCCGGCCATCAGCAACCTCATCACCCGCCTGGAGGACGAGCTGGGCATCTCCCTCTTCAAGCGCCGCAAGGGCAAGCTGGAGGCGACACCGGAGGCGGCCCTGTTCTTCGAGGAGGTGCGTCGCACCCTGGGCGTGCTGGAACGCACGGTCCAGGTCGCGCGCGACCTCAGGCGGCTTAAATCGGGAACCCTGTCGCTAGCGAGCCAGCCCGGGCTGGCGACCTACGTGCTGCCGCCGATCATTGCGCGCATCCTCAAGCGCTGGCCCGACGGCACGGTGCGGTTCATCACGCGCTCCTCGCCCACGGTGCGTGATCTGGGCCGCATCGATGCCTTCGATATCGGGTTCGCCGAGCTCCCGATTGAGAGCCCGGCCTCCGTCATCGACGTCTTCGAGATCGAGTGCGTCTGTGTGCTGCCCAAGGGACATCCCGCCGCGCGCCATCGCGTCCTGACACCGCGGCTGCTCGATGGCGTGCCCTTCATCTCGCTCTATGCCGATCACTTCCTGCACGAGGCCATCGAGCGCGCCTTCGCCGAGGCCGGCGTGCAGCTGAAGATGGCGGCCCATGTCGAGTTCTTCGGCACCGCCTGCGCGCTGGTGATGGAGAATGTCGGCGTCGCCATCGTCGACAAATCGACCGGTGCGCATTTCGAAAAGGTCGGTCTGGTGGTGCGGCCGTTCGCGCCCAAGCTGTTCTACCGCTATGCCATGTTTCAGCCGACACGCCGGCCGTTGTCGCGCATCGCCACCGACTTCGTCACCGAGTTCAAGCGCGTGACCGCGGCCGTGCCGGTGTGAGGCCCCGGGCGCGCCGGTGCCGGGGCGTGCACTTCTTCTCCAGGCCGTCGAGGATGACACCCAGGCCATAGTCGAACGCCGCCGCGGAGCCGGCGGCGTGGAAATGGGCCAGGAGCTCGTCGAGCAGCGGCGGCAGGCGCGTGCCTTCGGCGACGCCCTGCCGGTCGTTGGCGTCGACCTCGTAGGCCTGCTGCTCCAGTACCGCGCCCACGGTGTAGTGGCTGACAGTGACCAGCGCATAGGCGGCGTCCGTCAGGCTGAAGCCCGCGTCGTTGAGAAAGCGGATCTGCGCCTCGGCGACACTGCCGGACCGCGCCTCGCTGGGCCGCGTGCCGGCGTGGATGCGTGCACCGTCGCGGTAGGCGAGCAAGGCTTGCCGGAAGCTGCGCGCATTCTGAGCGAGGAACGTGCGCCAACGCTCTCCAGGCGCTGGCAAAGAATGAGGATGCCTGTCGGTCAGCATCGCCTCGGCCATCGCATCAAGCAGCGCCCGCTTGTTCTTGAAATGCCAATAGAGGGCAGGCTGCTGCACACCCAGCCGCTCGGCCAGCTTGCGAGTCGTCAGTTTCTCCACCCCGACCTCATTCAGCAGATCAAGGGCAGTCTGAACTACTGTATCATGCTGTAATTTCATCACGTTAGCCGACGATCGTTCTTGACTCTTTATCAGTGATAAATTTTAAAGCCAAGATCCTTATCATCGATAAAGAAATCGTTCCTCACGTGAGATCGCACGCCAACAAGGCCATCATCGTCATCTGCGCCATCGTGGCACTCGACGCCGTCGGCATCGGACTGATCATGCCAGTGCTGCCGGGCCTCCTGCGCAACCTCCTGCATGCCGACCATGTCGCGGGGCATTACGGCGTCCTGCTGTCGCTCTACGCGCTGATGCAGGTGATCTGCGCACCGGTCCTGGGTGCGCTGTCCGACCGTTTCGGGCGGCGGCCGGTGCTGCTGGTGTCGCTGGCCGGTGCCGCCGTCGATTACGCAGTCATGGCGAGCGCCCCGGTACTGTGGGTGCTGTATATCGGCCGCATCGTGTCGGGCATCACCGGCGCCACCGGTACCGTGGCCGCCTCCTGCATTGCCGACACCACCGCCAATACCGACCGCGCACGATTGTTCGGCATCGTGGGAGCGTGCACCGGCGGTGGGCTGATCGCCGGCCCCGCGATTGGCGGCATGATGGGTAGCCTCTCGCCGCAGGCACCGTTCGTGGCGGCGGCGATCCTCAACGCGTTCGCCTTGCTGGTGGCCTGCGCCCTGCTGCCGGAGACTCGCGCCGGCGCGCGCAAAGCGCTGTCCCTCGCCGACATCAATCCGCTGGCCTCGTTGCGCTGGCGTGGCGATCTTGCGGCCGCCAAGACGCTGATCGGCGTCTACTTCCTGGTGGCCCTGGCCGGACAGGTGCCGGCGGCCCTGTGGGTGATTTTCACCGAGGACCGCTTCCACTGGAGTGCCGCCACTGTCGGCCAGTCGCTGGCCGGCTTCGGCGCCTTGCACGCGTTTACCATGGCCGTCGTCACCGGGCCGGCGACGGCATGGCTGGGCGAGCGGCGCGCCTTGATCCTGAGCGTGCTCGCCGACGGTGTCGGCTACACGCTGTTGGCCTTCGCCCCGGACGGTTGGATGGTGGCACCGATCCTGGTGTTCCTGGCGCTGGGCAGCATCGGCAATCCGGCCCTGCAGGCGCTGCTCACTAACCGCACGGGCGCGGCAGCGCAGGGTGCCCTGCAAGGGATGTTGGCGAGCCTCGCCGGGATCACGTCCATCATCGGGCCGCTGGCGTTCACGGCGCTCTACGGCGCAACGGCGGCAACCTGGAACGGCTGGCCGTGGATCGCGGGCACGATGCTCTGCGCGATGTGTCTGCTGTTGCTCTGCCGATCGCTGCCGCAGGCATCGACAGACTGACACAGACAGGCGTGTCATCGGAACGCAACGCCAGCGTGATCAGCTTCGCCGCCTGCTTTTGCAAAGGAGCGCGCCGTGTCGCATGCTGGATTGCGCCTGATCGCCTCTATGACAGCCCTGGTCATGAGTCTGTCTGTCGTCGCACCCGCCGCCGCCGATGATCCGGTCGGCAAAGCCCTGAGCGCCAAGGCCGGCGTGCCCTGGCCGGCTGCCATCGCGCACCGCGGCGCTTCCTATGATGCGCCGGAGGAAACGGCGCCGGCCTATCTGCTGGCGCGCGACCTGGGCGCCGACTATCTCGAGCTCGACCTGCAGCGCACCAAGGACGGCGTGCTGATCGCCTTCCACGACGACAAGCTCAAGCGCACCACCAACATCGCGCAGGTCTTCCCCGATCGCGCCGACCGACCGGTCAGCACCTTCACCTTGGCCGAGCTCAAGCAGCTGGATGCCGGCTCGTGGTTCAACGCCGCGTTTCCCGCCCGCGCCCGCCCCACCTACGTCGGGCTGAAGATCCTGACGCTCGACGAGGTGATCGACATCGCCGAGGGCGGCGCGAACAAGCCCGGCCTCTACCTCGAGACCAAGGTGCCGGCGCAGTTCCCCGGCATCGAGAAGGACCTGAAGGCGTTGCTCGAACGCCGCGGCTGGCTGGCGGCGCGCCCGGCACCATCAGGCTTCGACGCGGCGAAGACCGTCGGCGTGGCCTACACACCCGGCCGCGTGATCCTGCAGACCTTCGAGAAGAGCAGCCTCGAGCTGCTGCAGAAGGAAATGCCGGCGACGCCCAAGATCCTGCTGCTATGGCTGGGCGAGGACGGCATCACGCCCAAGGACACCACGACCAAGGCTCCCGCGAGCGGGCCCGAGCTCGCCGCCTACTATGCGCGCCAGGAAGTGAAATCGCGCGAGGCGTTCGCCGACTGGGTGGATTTTGCCAAACAGCACGGCGCGATCGGTACCGGCCCGTCCGCGGCACTCGCCAATGGCGGCGACCAGAGCTATGCAGACCTGGTACAACCGTGGATGAACGAACTCACGCACGGCGCCGGACTCGTCATCCACGTCTACACCGTCGACGAGGCGCCCGACTTCAAGGCCGTGATGGCACGCGGCGTCGACGGCATTTTCACCAACCGCATCGCCGACCTTCTCACCTTCCAGGGCCGCGCGCCGGCGCAAACCAAGACTGACATTCTCGCCCGGCACAAATACTAAGCTACCGCCATCTTGCGCGAGTTAGCGCTCAGTCCTGCTCGTCGATCAGCCACGCCCGACCGAAGCGACGATCACGGATGTCCTGCTCGCGCATGAGCACATAGCAAGGTGCCCGGCAGGTCGAGCCCGACTGCTGCGTCGCGGCCGTGCAGCACCACCTTCCAACCCTTTGCGTTGACCAGTAGGCGCTTGGCGGCAAGCGCGTTCGCACGTGGGTGTCGTTGCGATATTTTAGTACTAAAATTTTATACTTGAAATAAATGGCTTGCTGAGGCATCGCATAGGAGCGCCCCCGGACGGAGGACCTCGACATGAAGGTTGCTGTTCTCGGGGCCGGCCCCGCCGGCCTCTATTTCGCGATCTCGATGAAGCGCAGGAACCCTGCGCACGAGGTCATCGTGATCGAACGCAACCGCCCCGATGACACGTTCGGCTGGGGAGTCGTGCTTTCAGCGGAAACCCTGGAAAACCTCGCGGCCAACGACCCCGTGAGCGCGGCATGGATTCGTGAGTACTTCGCCTACTGGGACGATATCGCCGTCTTCCACAAGGGCGTGCGCACCGTCTCGACCGGGCATGGCTTTTGCGGCATTGGCCGCAAAAGGCTGCTCCTGCTGCTGCAGCAGCGCGCCCGGGAGCTGGGCGTCGAGCTGAGCTTCGAATCCGAGATCGCCGACCCCAGGCCCTTCATGGCCTCGCACGATCTGGTCGTCGCCGCCGATGGACTGAACTCGCGCTCAAGAGCGACCTTTGCCGACGTCTTCAAGCCCGACATCGACGTGCGCAAGTGCAAGTTCGTCTGGCTGGGCACCCGGCAGAAGTTCGACGACGCCTTTACCTTCATCTTCGAGGAGACCGAGCACGGTTGGATATGGGCGCATGCCTATCAATTCGAACCGGAAACAGCGACCTTCATCGTCGAATGCAGCGAAGAGACCTGGCGCAAGTGGGGTTTCGGCGGCATGAGTGCCGAGGAGTCGATCGCCATCTGCGAGCGGATTTTCGCCCAGTATCTCGGCGGCCATCATCTGATGTCCAACGCCAACCATCTGCGCGGATCGGCCTGGATCAACTTCCCGCGCGTGCTTTGCGAACGGTGGTCGCACAAAAACCTCGCCTTGATGGGAGATGCGGCAGCCAGCGCGCACTTCTCCATCGGCTCTGGCACTAAGCTCGCACTCGAAAGCGCGGTCGCGCTCGCCGACTATGTCCATTCCGAGGCGAGCCTCGAAGCGGCCTTCGAGAAATACGAAAGCACACGGCGCACCGAGGTGCTTCGCCTGCAGTCAGCCGCGCGCAACTCGCTGGAATGGTTTGAGGAGGTCCAGCGCTATCTCCATCTGGATCCGGTGCAATTCAACTATTCGCTGCTGACCCGCTCACAGCGCATCAGCCACGAGAACCTGCGCGTGCGCGATCCTGAGTGGCTGGGCGGCGCTGAAGCCTGGTTCCAGCGGCACGCTGGCAACACAGACAACGTGCGGCGCGCGCCGATGTTCGCGCCCTTCCAGTTGCGCGACGTGAAGCTGAAGAACCGCATCGTCGTCTCGCCGATGGCGCAGTACAAGGCGGTCGACGGATGCCCCACCGACTGGCACTTCGTCCACTACGCGGAGCGGGCCAAGGGTGGCGCCGGACTGGTCCATATCGAGATGACCTGCGTCAGCCCCGAAGGGCGGATCACGCCGGGCTGCACGGGCTTCTATGCGCCCGAGCATGAGATCGCCTGGAAGCGCCTGGTCGATTTCGTGCATGCCGAGACCGACGCCAAGATCTGTGCCCAGGTCGGGCATTCCGGCCCCAAAGGCTCGACGCAGCTCGGTTGGCAGCAGATGGACGCACCGCTCGCCGCGGGCAACTGGCCACTGATGGCTGCGTCCGCCGTGGGCTGGTCGGCCGTCAACCAAGTGCCCAAGGCGATGGACCGTGCCGACATGATCAGGGTACGCGAACAGTTCGCCGCCTCGGCCGCGATGGCGGCACGCTGCGGGTTCGACATGCTGGAAATCCATGCTGCGCACGGCTACCTGCTGTCGTCCTTCATCACGCCACTCACCAATCGGCGAACCGACGACTATGGCGGCTCGCTGGAGAACCGCCTGCGCTACCCGCTGGAAGTCTTCAGCGCCGTGCGCGCGGCCTGGCCGGCGCACAAGCCGATCTCGATGCGCATCTCCGCCAACGACTGGGTTGGCGACGACGGGGTTACGCCCGAAGAGGCCGTCGACATCGCGCGGCTTTTGCAAGCGGCCGGGGTGGATATCTGCGACGTGTCGGCCGGCCAGACATCAATCCGCGCGCGTCCGGTCTACGGGCGCATGTTCCAGGCGCCGTTCTCCGATCGCATCCGCAACGAGACCGGCATGGCCACCATGGCGGTGGGCAACATCTACGAGCCCGACCATGTCAACTCGATCCTGCTGGCCGGCCGCGCCGATCTCGTCTGCCTGGCGCGGCCGCATCTTGCCGATCCCTACTGGACCCTGCGTGCCGCGGCGCAGCTTGGCGATCGCGACATGAAATGGCCTGACCCCTATCTCGCTGGCCGCGACCAGCTCTATCGCCTGACCGAGCGCACTGTAACCACGGGGCAAAAAGTATGATGACGGGCAAACACGCGCTGGTGACCGGCGGCGGCACAGGTGTCGGCCGGGCGATCGCTCTTGCGCTTGCCGAGGCCGGCGCAGTCGTCACCATCTGCGGTCGACGGAAAGAACAGTTGGCGAGCGTCACCCGCGAGAACGACCGTGTCTTCGCCATCGCCGCCGACGTCACCGACGAAGCGGCCATGGCTGCGCTGCATGCGGACGCTGAACGGGCACGGGGTCCCTTCGATCTCGTCGTCGCCAACGCCGGCATGTCGGGTAGCAGCCCGGCGCATCGGACTTCCCTCGCCGACTGGCAGCACACCCTCGACGTCAACCTGACCGGGTCGTTCCTGACCGTGAAGCCGGCGCTCGCTGGCATGACCGCCCGCAAGTCGGGCCGGATCGTGTTTGTCGCATCGACGGCTGGGCTGAAGGGTTACGCCTATGTCGCGCCCTACGTTGCCGCCAAGCATGGCGTCGTGGGCCTGATGCGTGCCCTGGCGACGGAACTGGTGAGGACCGGCGTGACCGTGAACGCGGTTTGCCCAGGATTCGTCGAGACCGATATGTTGCAAGAGTCGGTCCAGCGTATCATCGAGAAGACCGGTCGCACGGTCGAGCAGGCGCGCGCGAGCCTGGCGGCCACCAATCCGCAAGGCCGCTTCATCCAGCCGCAGGAGGTCGCCGCGGCCGTGCTGTGGCTCTGCGGCGACGCGGCGGCCTCGATCACCGGCCAGACGCTGTCGCTGTCGGGTGGCGAGACATGGTGAGCGGTCCGCTTTCCGCCTCAAAGGAAAAGCTGAGACTGTGGATCCGGCTGCTGCGCGCCGCGCGCACCATCGAAGGCGAGCTGCGCGACCGTCTGAACAAGGAATTCGACACCACCCTGCCCCGGTTCGACGTCATGGCGGCGCTCTATCGCACGCCGGACGGCATGCTGATGAGCGACCTGTCGCGCTTCCTGCTGGTGTCCAACGGCAATGTCACCGGTATCGTCGACCGGCTGGTGTCGGAAGGGCTGGTGCAGCGCAGCCAGCGCAATGGCGATCGCCGCACGTCGATCGTCCACCTGACCCGGACCGGCAAGGACTCTTTTCGGACCATGGCGGCGGCGCACGAACGCTGGATCGATGAACTGCTGGATGGCGTGACCAAGAGCGATGCGCGGCAGCTGACGTCGATGCTGAAGGCATTTCGCAGCAATTGGGAGGAACGGGCATGACACAGATGGCGGGCTTCAGGCCCAAGCACTTCCTCTGGCAGGTTGATGCCAAGGTGGCGTGCGTGCGGCTGGACCAGCCCGAGCGCAAGAACCCGCTGACCTTTCAATCCTATGCCGAACTGCGCGATACCTTTCGCGAGCTGCGCTATGCCGACGACGTCGATGCCGTGGTTTTCCTGCCCAACGGCGGCAATTTCTGCTCCGGCGGCGACGTGCATGACATCATTGGCCCGCTGGTCGACATGGAGATGAAGGAGTTGCTCGCCTTCACGCGCATGACCGGTGATCTCGTCAAGGCGATGCTGTCCTGCGGCAAGCCGATCATCACGGCCGTCGATGGTGTCGCCGTAGGCGCCGGCGCGATCATCGTCATGGCCTCCGATATTCGCATCGCCACACCCGCGGCCAAGACCGCGTTCCTGTTCACGCGCGTGGGGCTTGCCGGCTGCGACATGGGCGCCTGTGCCATCCTGCCGCGCATCATCGGCCAGGGCCGCACCGCCGAACTCCTCTACACCGGCCGCGGCATGTCGGCCGCGGAAGGCGAGCGCTGGGGTTTCTACAACCGCCTGGTCGACGGTGCGGCATTGGAGGCCGAGGCGCTCGACATCGCCCGCACCATCGTCGCCGGACCGACCTTCGCGCACGGCATCACCAAGACCCAGCTCAATCAGGAATGGTCGATGGGGCTCGACCAGGCGATCGAAGCCGAAGCTCAGGCGCAGGCGATCTGCATGCAGACGCGTGACTTCGAGCGTGCCTACCGCGCCTTTGTCGCCCGTGAGAGGCCCGTCTTCGAGGGGAACTGACGCCATGCTGGGACCGACTGCCCATGTCGACACGTTTGCCCGGGACAATCTGCCGCCGCCCGAGCAATGGCCTGACTTGCTGCTCGCCGGCTTCGACTATCCCGAGCGCCTCAATGTCGGCGTCGAACTCACCGACCGCATGGTCCAGAAGGGCTTCGGCGATCACACGGCGCTGATCGGCAACGGCAGGCGCCGCACGTACAAGGAATTGAGCGACTGGACCAACCGGCTCGCGCATGCCCTGGTCGAGAACTACGGCGTGCGCCCCGGCAACCGGGTCCTGATCCGCGCGGCCAACAATCCGGCCATGGTCGCCTGCTGGCTGGCGGCGACCAAGGCAGGCGCGGTCGTGGTCAACACCATGCCCATGCTGAGAGCCGGCGAGCTGGCGCAGATCGTCGACAAGGCGAAGATCGCTCTGGCGCTCTGCGATACCCGGCTGATGGACGAGCTGGTGGCCTGCGCCAAGGACAGCCCGTTCCTCGAACAGGTCGTGGGTTTCGACGGCACGGCCAATCACGACGCGGAGCTCGATCGTATCGCGCTCAACAAGTCAGTTCGCTTCGAGGCCGTCGCCACCGGCCGGGACGACGTGGCTCTGCTGGGCTTCACGTCGGGCACGACCGGCGTGCCGAAGGCCACCATGCACTTCCATCGCGACCTGCTGGTCATCGCCGACGGCTATGCCCAGGAGGTGCTGGGTGTGACACCGGACGATGTCTTCGTGGGCTCGCCGCCGCTTGCTTTCACCTTCGGCCTGGGCGGCCTGGCCATTTTCCCCCTGCGCATCGGCGCGGCAGCGACGCTTCTCGAGAATGCCTCGCCTGCGAACATGATCGAGATCATCGAAACCTATCGCGCCACCATCAGCTTCACGGCGCCCACAGCCTACCGCGCCATGCTAGCGGCCATGGACAACGGCGCCGACCTTTCCTCGCTGCGTCTGGCCGTCTCGGCCGGCGAAACCCTGCCGACCCCGGTGTTCAACGACTGGATGCGCAGAACCGGCAAGCCGATCCTCGACGGCATCGGCGCCACCGAGATGCTGCACATCTTCATCTCCAACCGGCTCGATGACCTGGCGCCCGGTTCGACCGGCAAGCCGGTGCGCGGCTACGAAGCGAAGATCGTCGACGACGACATGAACGAGCTGCCGCGCGGCACTGTCGGCCGGCTCGCAGTGCGCGGCCCGACCGGCTGCCGCTATCTCGCCGATGCCCGGCAGCGGGCTTACGTCCGCGACGGCTGGAACCTCACGGGCGATTCGTTCTCCCAGGACGAGGCTGGCTTCTTCCATTTCGCCGCACGTTCGGACGACATGATCGTCTCGGCCGGCTATAACATCGCGGGCCCGGAGGTCGAGGCGGCACTGCTGACGCATCCCGACGTGCGCGAGTGCGCCGTCATCGGTGTCGCCGACGCCGACCGCGGCCAGATCGTGGAAGCCCATGTCGTGCTGGCCGACGGCGTGCCTGGCGACGGCGAGACCGTGAAGCGGCTGCAGGATCACGTCAAGGCAACGATCGCGCCCTACAAGTATCCGCGCTCGGTGAAGTTCACATCGGCCCTGCCCAAGACACAGACGGGCAAGATCCAGCGCTTCCAGCTGAGGAACCAGGAACGATCATGACGACGCACACGATCCTGCTGCCCGCCGGCTGGGCAAAACCCAAGGGCTACGCCAACGGCGTTGCGGCAGAAGGCAGGTCTGTCTTCGTCGCCGGGCAGATCGGCTGGAACCGGCAGAGCCGGTTCGAGTGCGATGATCTCGTCGGCCAGGTGCGCCAGAGCCTGCAGAACGTCGTCGACGTGCTGCGCGAAGCCGGCGCCGGGCCGGAGCACATCGTGTCGATGACCTGGTATCTGACGGACAAGAAGGACTATCTGGCCAATCTCGACGGGATCGGCAGGGTCTATCGCGACGTCATCGGACGCCACTTCCCGGCAATGGCCGCAGTCCAGGTGGTGGCGCTCATGGAGGACCAGGCCAAGGTCGAGATCCAGGCGACGGCTGTCGTACCCCATCCACGTTGACTCGGTGGCACGGTCAGTCCGTCATGTCGAGCGTAGCGCGACATCTCCTGGTAACGGGGCTCCATTCCCGGGAGATCCCTCGCTACGCTCCGGATGACAGTTTGATCGAACCACCATCCAGCGCGGCGAGCACGCGTTCCGGCGTCATCGGTAGCGCCCTCATCCGTATGCCGCGAGCATCCGCCACCGCGTTGGCGATGGCCGGCGCGACCGGCACCAGCGGCGGTTCGCCGATTCCCTTGGCGCCAAATGGTCCAGAAGGCTCGGGGTGCTCGACGATGATTGGGGTGATTTCGGGTATGTCGAGCGCGCCCGGCACCTTGTAGTCCATCAGCGTCGGATTGGCCGGATTGGGACCGTCGAAACGCAGATCCTCGTAGAGGGCATAGCCCAGGCCCTGGACAATGCCGCCGGCGATCTGGCCTTCGACTGCCGTCGGATTGATCGCGCGGCCGACATAGTGCGCGGCCCAGATCCGGCGAACCGCGATCTGCCCGGTCACGTCGTCGACCTCGACCTCGGCCGCCTGTTCGCCGAAGACGAACGTGCCGAGCTTGCCGATGCCATTGCCGGTCACGGCACTGCGCTTGGGATCGAAGCCGCCGCCCTCGAACATCACCGAGGTACTGCCGATGATCGGCCCGCCAGCGACCCAGTGGGCACGGCTCGGCCCCCGGCACGCCGACGATGCCGACACGCCCGCCGGCACGCAGTTCGAGATCACCCGTCCCGCATTCCAGCATCTCGGCGGCATGCTCGAACAATCGATCACGCGCCTGGCCCGCGGCGCCTGCGACGGCACGCCCGACCATGTAGGTGACGCGCGAGCCGCCGGTCGACCAGTTGTAGGGTGAGCCGTCGGTATCGGGCATGGTATAGTTGATGCTGTCCAGGGGGATCTGGAGCGTCTCGGCGCAGATCTGCGCCAGCACCGTGTCAGCCCCCTCGCCCAGATCGACGGCGCCGGTATTGAGCGTCACCGTGCCATCTTCCAGCACGCGCACGATGGCGCTGGTCGAGAGGATGCTCGAGATATGGGTGACGCAGGCCACGCCGATGCCGCGACCGGGCACGCGCGGCGGCAGCACGTCGCGCAGCTTCTCGAGGCACTCGGCGAAGCCGCAGGCCTCGATCGCCTGGCCGACTCAGCGATCTCCGGCGCGCACGCATTCTGCAGGCGCAGGTCGATCGGATCGCGTCCGAGGCGGGCGGCGATCTCGTCGATCTGGCATTCGCCGGCGAAAGTGACCTGCGGATTGCCGTAGCCGCGGAAGCCGGCCGCGCGCAGGCGGTTGGTATAGGCGACCAGGCCTTCCATCCGGATATGGTCGATGCGATAGGGACCGCGTGCGATCAGCAGGGCGAAACCCAGCACGGCCGACGAATCTTCGGCATAGGCGCCGCCGTCGAGCGTGACGCGGGCCGCGCGCGCCACCAGCCGGCCGTCCGCCATGGCCCCGGTTTTCATCCAGATCATTACCGGATGTCGCGTGCGCATCATCATGAAGTCGTCGTCGCGGCTCAGCACCAGCTTGACCGGCCGCCGGGTGCGCAGCGCCAGCAGCGCGGCCAGCGGCTGTACGGTCACGTCGGACTTGCCGCCGAATGCGCCACCGACACGGGTCGCGATGGCCCGGATGCGCGACATCGGCAGGCCCAGCACCTCGGCCACGGTCGCCTGCACCCGGAATACCGACTGGCATGACGACCAGATGGTGAGCTTGCCGGCGGCATCGGCCAACGCGCCGCTTCGCTTACCCCTTGAAGGGCACTGCGCTCCGCGTGGGTCCCTCCCCTGGACTACCTTGGACAAGCCCTTCCGTCTGTCATCGTTCACGCCGGGGCGGACAGTTCTTCGTATCGTCAGAAGGCCAGTTCCGGATTGTTGACACCTACCCGCATACTTCGAGAAATGTGCAGAGCTTCAGGAATCGCCACTAACATCAATCCGATATTCTTGAGCGTTAAAGCTTCATGTCTGCCCTATCCTCATCCAAGCGGACACTTCCCGGACTGCCAGGACTGTGAGATGCTGACACGTCCTCCTTTCCGGTTAAGGCGGTCGACCCTAACCGTGCTGTCAAGGCGATCGAGTGATGGCCCGGCATTCGACCGAGTGCGGACGCGCATCCCCGTCTGGTAGATTCGCCAATTGATGGGGCCAGAGATGGCTGACGATCGGGACGAGAAACCGCTGGCAGTTCGTTCACCGGAGTCGGGGGTCGAAGCGGCACGGGAATCGGAAGAACGCCGTCGCGTGGCAGAGATCGCCTGCGAATTCCAAGAATTGGGACGTACGCTGGACGAGCGAGATCGCCTGGCCAGATTCAGTACGGCGAAAAGAGCTGAAAGCTTGCCGGCGCAGGCAGGGCAACCCGCCAGCGGAATCGGGGATCGTCCGACGCCCGAGTCGGAACCACTTCCGACCGTCGCCGACATGTCCAGTGCGCCCAAAGAAATTTTTCCCCAGGGTGGAAAAGTCGCGACAATTCCGGCGAGGCGGCAGCAGCGCAAACGCATTGCAGAGGGCGGTCGCCTCACCACGCGCCGCAAGTGGCGGCTCTCATTTGCGGCCGTGATCGTTGTGCTCTCCCTGGTGTCCGGCGGGACATTGATGCTGATGGGCACTTCGATTGAGATCGCCCAAGATGCGTATCGAAGCGCCGTGGCGGAAATGCAGCGGTTAACAGTCCGGGAGAATGCAGATACCGAAGCAGCCGCGCGGAAAGCCGCCAAGGAAAAAACTATGGCCGAGGAAGCCGAGCGCGCCGCCAAGGAAAAGGCTATGGCCGAGGAAGCCGAGCGCGCCGCCAAGGAAAAGGCTATGGCCGAGGAAGCCGAGCGGAAGGCTGCCGAAGAGAAGCTTGCGGCCGCGGCTGTGGCACGTCGGCAAGAGGAAGAGGCCCAGCTGGCAACCGAGGAAAAGGCCAGAGCCGCGGCGGCACGTGAAATGGCTCAAGCTCGAACCGCAGCGCCGGAAGCCACCAAGCGCCTGACGGTCGAGGATGTCCGTCTCAAGGCAGAGGAACCGTCACGCAAGGCGGTTGAAGGGAAGCCAAAGTTGGCTGCGGAAGTCAGACAACAAGCCGAGAGAGCGGAAGCCAACTTGACCCTGTCCGAGCAGGATCGCAAGAGAGTGCAGGCGGCCCTGAACGCACTGGGGCACGAAATACCAGCAGTGACGGGCCACTTCGGCCCTCGCACCCGGGCGATGATCGCGGCTTGGCAAAAAAAGCAGGGCCTGCCGGAAACTGCCTTCCTGGATGAATCTCAGCTCGCCGCGCTGCGGGAGCAGGCCACGCTGGCAATTCGTGCGGATGAGACGAGGCTCCATGCGCGGCAGCAGGCGGAGAAGGTCGAATCCGGCTTGAAGCTGTCCGAGCAGGATCGCAGGAGAGTGCAGGTGGCCCTGTACGCACTGAGCCACAAAATTTCCACGCCCACGGGCTACTTCGGCCCACGCACCCGCGAAATGATTATGGCGTGGCAGAAGACGCAAGGACTACCTGAAACCGGTTATCTGACGGAAGCGCAACTGGAGGCACTCCGGCACCAGGCCGCGGCGGCATTAGCGAAATACGATCGGGCTCAGGCGGAGCGTCAAAGAGACCCGCGCGGGACTGAGTAGGCGTTGATCCGAGCCGTGAAACCTGGATGGTTGTTGTTCAACTGGTGTAGTAATCGCGATACTTCGAATTGCAGCAACCGTGGTCGCTGTAACCGTACCGCAAATGCTGCCGCACATTGACCCGCGCCAGCACGACACCGACCCGCTTGCGCAGATCGCGCATCTGCTTAAGCGCGTTGACGGCGACTTCGCGGCTCGTCTGCTCCCATCGCACGAGGAAGACGACGTAGTCAGCGAGGCGGGCGGTGAGGAGGGCATCAGAAACCGTTGTGAGCGGCGGCGTGTCGAGGATGACGAGATCGAAATGCTCGGCCAAGCCTTGCACAAAGGCTCGCATGATATTGGAATTGAGGATCTCTGCCGAGTTCGGCGTATTGCTCCTGGCCGGGATATAATAGAGTCCGCTGCAGTTGTCGCGTCCCAAGGTTTGGTCGAGCGTCTTGCTGCCCGGAAGATACTCGTCAATCGTCCCGCTCGTTGCAGGCACGCCGAGCGACGAGACGACGGACGACCTTCTCAAGTCGCAATCGACGACAACGATCCGCTTGGTTGGATTCGATTGCGCCATCAGGCCGGCGAGCGAACAAGCGAAGGTCGATTTTCCTTCGCCTGGCAGGGACGACGTAATCAGGACAACTCTCGGCGGCTTGTCCCGTGAACTGAGCGTGATCGCGGCGAAGGCCGATCTCAGCGCCTCGGCATAGGCAGACCTCGGATGTTCGATGGCAAAGCGCGCCGGCGTCAACTGCCCCAGCTTCCCGCCAGCCAGGTGCGGGATCATGCCAACGAGGGGGCGCCCGATCAGCCGCTCGATCTGGTCGCCGTTCCGGAAGCCGTCGTCCAGTCGTTCCAGCACTCCCATTGCGACCACTCCAATGCCGAGACCGACAAGGCTCGCCAGAATCATGATCAGCCCATAGCGCGGGTATACCGTGCTTGGCGACACCGAAGACGGTGACAGGATGCGCGCGTCCGGCTCCTGAATGTCCTGCTGCTCGCGCAGCTCCTTGAATCGCTTTAGGAAGTCCTCGTAGATGGCCCGCGTCGATTGCGCTTCTCGCTGAAGTTGACGAAGTTTGACTTCTTCCAGCCCAAGCCCTCCCGCCCATTGCTCGAGTTGCGAGACTTGCCGCTGGAGGTCAGCCTCCTTGGTCCGCGCCGCCTCAACATCCCCATTTACGCTCGATACGATCTTGGCAATTTCGGCGGCAATGAAATCCTGGATCCGCCTTTGTTCAGAGCGGGCCTGTATGATGCTCGGATAGCTGCCGCCGTAGAGCTGCGCGAACTCGGCCAGTCGTCGACTAACCTCAGCCTCCTGTACTCGCAGCATCGAAATCGTGGGATTGGCCACAACCTCTGCAACGGCGCCGAGCTTGGCCGGATCGCTCGCCGCGTGCCGAAGGGCCGCGAGCCGCGACTCGCGATCGACGCGGTGAGCGCGCGCCTGGATCAGCTGCGAGTTCAGTTCCGAAAGCGATTGCGAGGCAATCGTCCAGTCCTTGCCGATCGTCAAACCGGATTGCTCACGATACATCGCCACCGCCCGCTCGGCCGCTTCGACGTTCCGCATCAGCTCGTCCAGCCGGTCGTTGAAGAACTGCATCGCCCGCTTGTTCGCTTCCAGCTTGGCATGGAGCTGGTCGACGACGTAGGAATCAGTGATCGCTTCGACGATCTGTTTCGCCTTCAACGGGACGGCGGAATCGAGCGACACGGCGATGACATAGGAACGGCCGCGCGTCGCAACCCTGAGCCTCGACTCCAATGACTCGATGGCACGAGCCCTTGGACTGTTGTCGGTCGCCGCCGCGATATTCCCCTTGTCGGCATCCACGCGGATCCAGCGCTCATAGATCGAGCGAACCTCGCTCATGGCAAGACCGAGAGAGCTGATCGTCTTGGCGCCGTACTCGGGGTCCTGGTCGAGCCCGAGCTTGTCGGCCACGCGACCCAGCAGGCTGACCGAGCGCAGAACTTCGATCTCGGTCTGCATGGCCGGAATATCCAACGTAAGACCACCGACTACATCGGGTGTGTTCGTGACCTTTGCCTTGCGGGTGTCGAGCATGACGAGAGCGGTCGCGCGGTATTCCGGCTTAAGCTGTGCCAGAACGACGCCGGCCAGGGCACAGACCAGCGCCGTCACCCCCGCAAGGTGCCACTTCCGCCAATTGAGCACGCGCAGGAATGCGCGCACATCGTCGTAGCTGCCGGTCCGCCGTGGTCCCTCCGGCCTGTTGTTGCCGAAGGTCTCGATTCTGCTGGCTGTCACGGTCAAGCCCATTCTCGCCTGTTTCTATTGTGAACGCGGCCATAAGGGACCGCACGTCGGCAGGCAGATCCGCGTTTCGTCGGCGGCAGCCTCTCGCCTAGTTTCCAAAAAACCGCTCCAGGAGGATGCCGCTTGCCGTACTTCATCTGGACCTTTCTTCCATGCTCGAGAGGGCTTCTGTCCGACGATTGCAGTGACGGTTCGGCACCGCCGGCCAGTCACGACCTCCGCATTCACGTAGGATGGGTACGATGATCGTCGGGAAACGAGGCTCGCCAGTCCCGACCTCGGAGACGCGGCGGCTCGGATCCGGCGTCGAATCCCATCGCCACCGCTGGTGTTTCCGATGGAAACGTTACGGGCGACGGCCGCGAAGGCGCTTCGTATTCCGGCACCATTCTCTGAAGCAGCCTGAGGGCCTCGCCTTCTCGTCCACGGGAGCACGCCTGTTCCAGTGCATCGAAGATCAAGGAAAATGCCGGCAGATACGGAGGCATCCTCGGACTGGCGACATTGAGGCGCGGCACAGCGGTGGGCTCGATCCGTTCTTCGACGTGGAACACTTCCTCGAACAGCTTTTCGCCCGGCCGCAGGCCCGTGAACTTGATCATCACGTCCTTCTCTGGCTGAAGACCAGCCAGCCGGATCATTTGGCGCGCCAAGTCGGCGATCTTCACCGGGCTGCCCATGTCGAGGGCAAACACGCGCCCCACCAGGGTGGTGTCCACGACGCCCAGCGCCGAGGCCTGCAGCACGAGCTGAACCGCCTCCCGGATAGTCATGAAGTAGCGTTCGATATCGGGATGCGTCACCGTCAGCGGCCCGCCCGCCTTCAACTGGCGCTCGAACAGGGGAACGACCGAGCCGCTCGAGCCGAGGACGTTGCCGAATCGCACCGCCACGAAGTGTGGCGCTTCCGGCCGGCCGTCTTGCGCGAGCGCCAGCGTTTGACAATAGCCCTCGGCGCACCGCTTGCTGGCGCCCATCACGTTCGTGGGGTTGACCGCTTTGTCTGTCGAAATCAGCACCATCGCCCGGCAACCGACTGCGACCACCGCATCGCAGACGTGTCGCGTGCCAATCGCGTTGGTCCAGATTGCCTGAACTGGATTGCCTTCAACCAACGGGACATGCTTTAGTGCCGCGGCGTGGAACACGATCTCGGGCCTGAAGGATGCGAAGCAGTCGTCGATCAAGAGGCGATGTCGCACGTCGACGATGCGCGCCAGCCGTTCGATCGCCGGCCACTGCTGCGACACTTCGGCATCGATCGTGTAGAGATTGAATTCGCAGGTGTCGACAAGGCAGATCGCGCCCGGACCGAAGGTGCAGACTTGCCGCACGATTTCCGAGCCGATCGATCCGCCGGCTCCGGTCACCAGCACGCGGCGGCCGGCGATGAGGCGATGCACAGGGGTGAGATCGAGCACGATCTGCGGCCGCCCGAGCAGATCCTCGACCGAGATCGGCTGCAGTTCGGGCCCGTCAGAGGTGCCGGGTCGAAACTGGGTCGGGTTCGGTGCCCGCGCCACCGTCAGGCCCAGCCGGTTTGCGCTCTCAACCAGCGCGTTCAGCCGCGCGGAGGGCAACGCTCGATCGACCACAACCAGCTTGCGGGGCCGGTCGCCGGCGTCTCTGAATTTCTTAACCACCCGCTCGACGTCAGCGATCCTGCCGACGACCGGAACGCCGCCCAGAAGGTCGCCATCGCCGTTTACGCCGTCGTCAAGCACGCCGACGGGATAGTATTCGGAGGCGTGATCCAGGCTGAGAAGCACGATCTTGGCGTCGACGCCGCCGCCGACGATCAGGATCGGGACTTGTCCCGGCGCCATGGGGTGGCGCTCGAAGAACAGGTGACCCTCGCGGAATAGCCGATAGCCGATCCGCGAGCCTGCCATCAGCAACAGCAATACCATCCAGGCAAGGACGATCGAGGTCCTGGGAATCAGGTACAGGCGGTTCACGACGAAGCAGATGGGCATGTAGATCAGGACCGTCAGCGTCACCGCCTTGGCGATGTTGGTCAGGTCCGCGGTAGAGGCGTGGCGCCAGCTCGTCCGATAGGTCCCTAGGATCAGCAGACTGACCCCCGCCGCCGCGATGAAGGGAACGATCGCGCCGAAAATGAGGTTAGAGTCGTCGAGCCCGTCGTAACGGCCAACGAGGCTATAGTTGTCGAGTCCCTCGAAAGTGGCAAGCCGGAGGATCAGCGCGGCATACATCGCCAACCCGGCCATGACCATGTCGTAGACGAGCGCGGTCAGCCGCATGTTCTTCGAGTTGACGATGCCAGTCGCACTCATAGCATCCCCTCCGATGGCGGCAGGGTCGTAGAGACTGGAACCGACTGGACTGAATGCTGGACTCAATGGACGTCGTTGCGCTCGCCTTGGGAACGTGGGCTTCTCCTCAAGGAAGGCAGGTCCTCGATAAGGCGAGGGCGCAGCTTCTCCAGGGACAACAGGTACAGGGCAACGGATACAGGGCGACGGATACAGTGCAACAGATACAGGGCAACAGATACAGGGCAACAGGATGCCAATGCCCTTGCCTCATGACAATCCCACGGCCTCACCGAATGTGATCAATCTGTAGGCCGGCCGTGATCAATTTGTGGGAAATGGCGCCCCATTCCCGCGGGAGCTAGAGCATCCATCCGCTCGGGATGGCCCTTCATGGCAGTTGATCGCTCTGATCGAATGGCCGATGGTGGCCATAAGACACATTCCCGCTCGCGAACCGGTCAGGCTGGCTTCTTCATCTCGAAAAATCCTGGACGGTGGGTATCGGTGAAACAGAAAGTAATCCGGCTAGGTATTATTTTGGCTGCGCTTCAATGTGCAGGGGAATCATGCTGTGCGCAGAGCAAAGCGGCCAATGAGTTCTTTCCACGAGGATCCCTCTTTGCCTGCGCGGCCTACTCCACGGGGCCGCACGATCTTCCGAAATATCGAGCAAGTGGTTTCAACCTGCTTGGGCCGCAATACGGAGACCACAACGAAACCATCTTGTCGGAAGCCAAAGCTCACGGTCTGCGCGCGATCTACACTGTAGGCGCAGACGTCGATTTCCTAAAGGAAAAGGGCCTCCCGAAGAGCATGGACGAACTGGCGGCAGACGTTACAGCCCAAGTCAGCAAAGTTGCCCCGGATCGCACGATCGCGTGGTGGTACCTCGCTCAGGAAGAACTTCGTACTTGGCGCCGCGATGAAATGCTCTACCTGGAAAGGATGACCGAGACGATCCGCAAGGCGGATCCTTTGCGTCGACCCATACTGATGTACGATGCAGGACATCGCTCGAGTGCAGAGATGGCACTGACAGGTCGATACTTGGATTTCGCTGCCAAAGGTTCTTACGTAAACTACTCGGGCAATGTCGATCGGCGTGCCTGGCTCGCGGCTTCAATACAGCAGGAGGTCGAGGCAGCACGACAGGCACCCCGCAAGCTGTCGCCCCTGCTGCTACCCGAAATGTTCCAGAATGCGCCCGCGGGGCGGAAGAGCGAAATAGGCCGCTGGGTAAGACACGATGTCGTTCGTGGGCTTATCGAAGGAGCCTCGGGTCTGCTCATTTTTTCCTTTTGGCGGCGGCCAAATTTTGAAGACTATGAGGCCTACTTCTCTGCCTACACTACGATAACCCCTACCCTCTGCGGTGCCGGAGAACTCGGGCAAGCTTTGCTTCTCGGTGAGAAGATAGCCACTGCGATCGTCGATCTTCCCTATGGGATCAAGGATCTGCCGATCGAAGCGTTCGGAAAGACAACCTCGGTACCGGCAGTCGGACTCCGAGCGATACGTCATCGTGGCGCTATCTACGTGTTGCTGGCCAATTCCACTGCCATGGAGATTTCCGGCGCACTAAAAGGTTTGCCGGTCGATGAACCGGTTTGGTCCATGATTATCCCTTCAACCCGGCCAGAATCGCTAAAAAAAGCACACTTCGTACTTGGACCTTGGGGCACGCTTGTCGCTAGGGCGACTTTGCCAAAATAGGAGCCAGGGCGATCGAAGGAGGAGGACGTAAGATGGTCCTGCGTGCCCTTCTGGCGATTGTTCTCACCGTATTGTTTCTCGTAGGTCGTTGGAACCTGCAGCGCCTTGCGGTCAATCCCGACGCAATTGACTTCGATCTCATTGTCGAACGAAGTGTGGCCACGGTGTTGATCGAACCAAGACTGTGGCTGGTCATTGTCGGCGCGATCTTGTTGGTAATGATGGAGATGAGCGCTTCCGGCGATGCACGAGCCTACTCCAGCCGCCTAGAAGCACGCACCAGTGTCCGTATTTTTTTTGTTTACAGCTTTTATTTGGTAGCGACCATTGCGTGGTCTCCCAACGACAATCCGTTTCCCGCAGTCGCCGACATATGCCTGATGCTGGCTACGGTGCTGGTGGTTGAGCGCGCGGCAAGGTACGAACAATTCGTGGAAACGTTCTGGCTTTGGTTGGAACTTTTGCTCATCGCTATCGCCGCGTTTGCACTGTTCTCTCAGCTCTTCCTGGCGCCAACTCCCTCAGCGGATTTGCCAGGTCGGCTTTCGATCCTTGGGGGAGGGCCTAACATTCTGGGGCGGTTCCTCGGGATGTTGTGCCTGTTGATGGTCGCCCAGAGTTTGAGGCACGGCAGTGGCCTGCGCTGGAGTGTAGCCTGGCGCATCGTCGCGGCGGCGGTGGCGCTCATATTACTGTTGCAGACGGGCTCAAGAGGTGCCTTTACCGGCTTTCTGCTCGGCCTGCTGATCTTGCTTATCGTCCGTAGAATGGACGTGAGATTGGTCGCCATCGGCGGGATCGTCATTCTCTCGTTCGAATACTTGTTCAAAGCTTTACTAGATGCTGACACGATTGAATCTATCGGCGAACGTTGGTTGGTAACGACTCTTGAAGAGGGCTATCTCTCAGCGCGAGATGTACTTATCGCAGAGGCTTATAAGTTATGGCTAGAGCGTCCCGTCTTTGGCGGCGGGCTGGATTCCTTTGAATTCTACACACTCGGGTTAGACCGCTATCCACACAATCTGATTATGCAAATGGCCCAGGAGGGTGGAATAGTCGCTGTGTTGCTGCTGCTTGCCTGGATCGTTCATGTTGTCGTCAGTTCCTGGCATGGGCGAAACCACTACACCGAGATCGGCCTATCGATGACCGCGTTGATCTTCGGGTGTGCCCTGTTCAGCGGTGACTTCTACGATGCTCGCTTGATATTCATTTTTGGTGTCCTCACGATATCGTCCGCTGACATCGAAGCCTCCAGGCAGAACTTCTCGGGCATGGAAGACGAGGACCATGACCTGGGTCTGGTCGGTATAACGCCAAGCGGCCCGGCGGCGGACGAAAGGTAGGTGACCATGCAGCCGATTGCTGAGCCACAAGCAGACCGCCGAAATGAACAGACGCCCCGACTGTTCCTTTCTCCACCGCACATGAGTGGCAAAGAGCAGGAATTCATACAGCAAGCCTTTGACTCGAACTACATTGCGCTATTGGGACCCATGGTCGATGCGTTCGAACGTGAATTGGCCGAAGAACTGGAAGTGTCCCATGTGCTGTCGACTGCCTCCGGGACTGCCGCTATTCACTTGGCGTTGCGATGCCTCGATATTCAGCCAGGAGATGAAGTCTGGGCATCAACCCTGACGTTCATCGGTTCCGTTGCCCCTATAGTGTATGAACGAGCGCGACCGGTATTCATTGATGCCGCCCCCGAGACCTGGACGCTCGATCCCGCTCTCTTGTCAGAGGCGCTGGCTACGGCTGCCAGAAGAAACGAATTGCCGAAGGCGATATTGCCGACCGACCTTTACGGTCAATCGTGCGACCTCGACACCATCGTCGAGATCTCCGGAAGGTACGGAATTCCTGTAATTTGTGACTCTGCAGAAGCGATGGGAACAGTTTACCGCGGCCGCAAGGCCGGTTCCGGGGCGTTGATGGCCGTATATTCCTTCAACGGAAATAAGGTCATCACGACATCCGGTGGTGGCGCCTTGACGAGCGACCGTGAAAAGCTAATTCAGCGCGCGCGCTATCTTTCAACTCAGGCCAGAGACCCCGTAGTCCACTACGAACACAAGGCGGTTGGCTACAACTATCGTCTGTCGAATATTCTTGCCGCTATTGGCAGAGCCCAACTAAGCGTTCTCGCCGAAAGGGTCGCCCGCCGGCGACAAATCTTTCAACGGTACGTCGATGGATTAGGCGATCTGCCTGGCATTAGCTTCATGCCAGAAGCTTCGTACGGTCGTCACAGCCGCTGGCTCAGCGTAATTCTGATAGACCTTGCTCAGTTCGGCTCCGATTTCGAAACTGTTCGGTTGGCGCTCGAAGGCCAAAATATCGAGAGCCGGCCGGTCTGGAAACCTATGCACCGCCAACCTGTGTTCAGCGGCGCAAGGACAATTGGAGGCGCTGTCGCAGACAGCTTCTACGCTCAGGGCCTCTGCCTCCCGTCTGGTTCAAACATGAGCCAGTCTGACCAAGAGCGAGTCATTGAAATCGTGCGCAGCCTTTCAGACCGCGTCTAGCTCTTTTATGTCAAAGGACCCGTCGCGATTACTCTCATCCGCAGCGATCCGCATGATGTCCGAAGGCATAAAATTCCGTGCGTGAGCTTCGTTTGCGAACCCAAGAATCCTCGCATACAGACCCGCCAAGTCCGGCCGTTCGGGATTGGCGAATGTTCCAGGGTGGAACAGCACGCTCATGACGCCGCCGACTTTTTCCAAATGCTCGAAGAGATTCTTGAAACTTAGAAAACCATCCTCTTCTACGGCCAGATTGGCTTCCATGAACACCAGCGGCAACTCTACCACGTCGAGCCGCGTACCGACGGCCTCGTTCAACGGACGGAAAGGCGCCGCGATACCAGCTTTGTAGCCGTTTTGAGACGACCAACCGATGCTTTCATCAAAGCGGATTCCCCTTTCCGCCACGAATGCCGGGCTTTTTCTTGGATCGAAGCGTAGGTAGTGGGCGCGACCTGTGGTGATCGCCTCGCCGATAAGAGCCTCGATTTCAGCCTTCTGTGATGCAAACCTGCCGGGCTGGTGGAACGTATCGTAATTGTAGTGGATACCGATCTGCCAGCCTGCAGGCACTTGTTCTAAGAGCCTGCGCACAGCCCCCAACCCACTTCTTGCGCCGAAGCGGCCACCTGTGCCGTTCAGCACATATATAACCGAGCGGTAACCGAAGCATCGTTCCGCAGCCAACATCTTGATCAGATCGTCGAGAAAGTACCGATAAGGATGACGGTAGTTGGAGAAGATTATTCGCAAAAGTCCCAGTCGCGGCGGCCTTCCACGCAAGCAGGGTTGGAAGATTCGGTAGACCCGGATCGCCTGGGTAATCACGTCATCACCGCGTAGCAAGTCGCCGTCGTGCGACAACACGAGCGCCGGTGCCTCGATGACGCCATCCAGCCGGAAGGTAGGCGCCACGCCCCGTTCCATGGCGGCACATGCATCGAGCAACAGAGCAAGTGCCTCATTTACGACCGGCACCTTGCCTACGCCGGCAGGGGTTCTAGCGCTCGCGGCAGCCGGCAATCGGCCATGTCGATCTCGCGCGGCAATCTCTACGTCTTCTCGAAAGGTCAACAGATCGTATACGTTACCAAGCATATTCCAGGCAGGTGTCAGTGCCCCCGTTGGATGGCGCCACCAAGCCGGAGTCGCCTCACTGGGCAAGGCCTGCCACTCAGCGCCGGGCCGAGGCAATGGATTGAACAAGGTCAGAAATGTGCCGTTGAATGGGATCTGCCTGGGCTCTTCTGGAGTCAATGGGGACGAAATATCCGCCGGCAATACAATTTCTGGTCCGCGCGCATCCCGCACACTCTCGCCAGGCACCACCTTTATCCGGGTGTTGTGCAACAAGCGAAGTCCCTTTTCCGTGGCGATAAACCGCGCGGCAAACAGAATCTCCTGGAGAGCATATTCCGCACACTGCTGCGATATCGGACGATGCGAGCATCGATCCATCGACTCGGCAACAGGCCGCTGCGTAGCGCTGTCGTCAGAGATACGCGGTGCCTTCAGAGGCCGTGTCGCGAAGTTCCGCTGACCCATCCTCTTGAGCAGCCAGGCACCTACGAGATGATGCAAGGCAACACGCAATCCGAGCTTACGGGCAACGATCTGATATAACAGGACGCCCGTGCCGCACCAGGCAATCGCGTGGGCCATCGCCGCCCCGGTCATTCCGTACATGGGAACCAATGCCAGCGAGAAGACCACGGAGAGGCCTACTGCCAACACATGGACCAACGTCACGGTACGTTCACGGCCAACTATATTGAGTAGCATCTCTTGCGGGCCGAGCGAGCTACGCAATAGCCAGGTCACAGCCAGGATCTGCAGGCTGGTGGTACCGGCGATAAAGTCAGGGCCGTAGATCGCGAGTATTGGCCCTGCCGCGCAAAACAAGACGAGGAAGACAGCAAGGGTAGCCAACATCTGCATGGCGTTCAATTTGCGGACAAACGCCTGATATTCCTCTTTGTTCTGCTGGTGGTAGTTGCGCGAGATGTAGGTCCCGACGACACCGTAAAAGGTGGTATCCACGACGCCTTGAATTGAAAGCAAATACAAGGCGACCCGGTAAATGGCCGATTGCGCTACGCCCGTGAGCGAAGCCACGACAAGCCAGTCTATGGACAGAGCCGTGATGAATACCAGGGTCGATGCCATTATTGGCAACGATACCCGGACCCATTCGAACAGTTCGGTTTGAGGCGCTACACCGACAAGCCGTCGGAGTATCAATCGTCGAAGCGCGGCCAGTTGGACGATGGCGGTCAACGCAGCGGAGATACATGCGACCGAGCCAATGACCTGAAATGACAGCTGTCCAAACCGTGATGCAACGATCGCTCCGCCAACGACAAGTACGGGCGGCACGAAGGATGTTACTGTCTGTCCCTGCAGAGGGAGCCCAAATGCCCTCAACAGATCAAGCGATACAAACTGCAGCGTCGTCAAGGGCAATAGGATGGCGAACAGGATCAGTCCAACATGTAGATCACGCGTCAGTTCGTGCTGGAAGATTGCTGCCACAACGAGGGCGGCGCCTGAGACCAGCAGTGTCACGGCGACCGTCACTTTGAGTGTCGCGTAGATGTATCCGGCCTGAAGCTCCCTGAGCTGCTGTGCGGCAAATGCGGGCACAAATCGAACGGCCGCCGGCCCCAACCCCAGAGACCCCGCAGTAGCGACGATATTGGTTACTCCAATAAGAATGAAATAGCTTCCCAGATCGGAAGGCGTGCTGAACCATGCCATCGCAAGATGCGCGGCAAACATCAGTGCCATGCCGAGGCCGCGCATTGCCACACCGCCCCCGCCGACAAACACGATGGTAAATAAAGAAATGGGCCTTTGGTCGATCGATGCGCCGACATATCGATTGATTGCGCCGATGAAATCGCGATATCGGGGCCCGAGCATGGTCGCACCTGCTAATGATTTAGGGCTGTTTGCCCTTTGGCCTTCCTTCCAGTGGAGAGGCTGCAGTAAGCGATCGTGTCTATTGCAACTGTCAGCGACACTAAACGCCGTCAGGCCACACGCGTCGCTCGGCTACCGACCACCCCCACCGGAAACCAACTTCTCGCGAGCCCCCTTGGCATGCCCACGCTTCGCTCCGGTCAGCCCACGGGATCGCCAAAGCGGCCGGACTCCAACTCTCGAACTGATACAGATTCAGAAGGCAGAGCACAGGCGCACGTACACTCTCCGCAACCCCAGGGCTCACTCTATCTCCGGAGTGACGGAGGCTCCACCACAAGCGCTTGGATCAAAACGGATGGCGGCACGACGTGGACGGCTTTCACGTAGGATAGCAACAAACGTTGCTTAAGTGGTGGAATTCATAACCGCATGAAACCGATAATCGTAGTACATCGACATCGGCATATTGATCTTCATCCCGTTTTCCTTGGCGATGGCAGCGAAGAGTTCGGGCGCGTACATATGCCCGTCTGGATGGAACGTCCTTCCTTTGGCCATCAGGGGCCACGCGGCCCACCGCGCGAAGACAACACCGCAGCGCATCACAATCTCGAAGCCAGAAGGCACATCCCTATGGCGGCCAAGCCCCATCATTCGCAGTACAGCCTTCCGGCTGTGAATGATATCGAAGATCGCAATTCGGCCCCCGGGCTTGAGGCGTTTACTGGCTCGCACGACGAAGACAGCGATCTCATCGTGGGTGAGGTATTGAGCGACGCCGCCCATGGTGATGGCGTCGAAATCGCCGGCCACTATTTCCCATACATTGTCGGCGGACCCGTGAAGGAGGGCGACATTCGTGTCTCGAAGGTTCGTTCGAGCCTCGGCGAGCATCTTGGGCGAGCGCTCAACGCCGATGCATTCGCGGAAGCTGGCGATGTAGTGCGAGGTCAGCTTGCCGGTTCCGCAACCGACGTCGAGCAGCCTGTCGCCGCTTCCAAGATGCAGAAGTTTCTCGCAGCCTTCCCTGGCGATTCCGTCGGGTGTCGGATCCGCGCGTCGATCCTCGGACTGGTCTGACCAGTATTTTTCCCAATCCATGCCTGCATTCTACATTCAGCTACCCCGCGTTCACCAGTCACGATCATCGCACCGTCCACCAGCCACAATAATCGCACCGCGCCCACGAGCCACAATAATCGCACCAACCACCAGCACCGGAAGCCACCTTGCCCCGCACCCGTGGCCTGCCCTACGCTTCGCTTCGGCCAGCTCACGGGCTCGCCAAAGGCGGTCGAACTCTCACTTGCGAACCGGTATTGCTTCAGAGGGCAGAGCACACCCACTCGTGACGGAATGAGGAGTGCACGCTGTGGCCTTTAACCGAAACTACCTGTCGTGGAAGACCTTAAAAGAGACAATCTGGACCGACATCGTAACGGTCAGCATGTTTGGCAGCGAGTATGCACGGGAACGATTTCGATACTTCTCCTCCCCTCACCCCCAATTTCCTCTCATTCCGAGGAAGTCGCTGGGTGCGGCCATGATAGACCTTCAAGAAAGCTACACCGACTATCAGCGGAGCAAATTTCGAGCCCTCGCAAAGAGGAAGCTGAAATTGGCAAAGCAGCACAAGTATTCGTACGCGAAGGTCGATGCGCCCTCGGCCATTGATCAGATCATGGAGATCAACGGATCCCGTCCGGAACGCGGCGGCCGGCCTATGCCCACTTTGTACTTCAATCGATCGAAATTTGAGATAATCCTTAGGGAGATTGGCGAGGCGCACGTTGTGAAATGTCCAACCGGACAGATCGTAGCCTACGCCCTTGTGCCAAACATCGGAGATCTATGGACGCTCGACTACGTGCTCGGGCATGGCGATCATCTGAATTCGGGAATCATGTATTTGCTGATGGCCCATATCATCGAAGAAAAATTTGAACTCGCGAAAACGGCTGGGAACCCAAAGTGGATAATGTATGACACCTGGCTTGGCGCCAACGCCGGGTTGCGCCAATTCAAAGCGGTCGTGGGTTTCTCTCCATATTGGGTGCGCTGGAGGTGGGCCGAATCAGTCTAGTGGCAGTCAGAAACATGCCGGATGTAATTGGCTTTTGATTTGGAATCCCTCCGGAACGCCGTCACGCGCTGGTCAACCAGACGGTATTTGAACATGAACTTGCTCAGGCAGCGTAACGCCGTGATCGCTTAACCAAAGCAGACCACCGACCAAAGATTCTGGACACTACCCAGACGCGCACATAGACTTGGGTCGACGCAAAGGAGCACTGCGTCCTGTTCCGGCTCCCTGGAACGCCCCCGCCTGGGAGCATGCTGACTCGCGCGACCGTAGCGAGGATCTTCCGGTGCTCACATAAAACAAATACGACACGCGGAGCTGCGAGCCGATCGACTATAACGGGAGGCGCAGACGATGAACCCGAGACGGATACCAACGTGCATCGTGGGGTACGGCTATTGGGGGCCGAACCTGGCTCGGAACATCGCCGCAGGCACCACCACGGAGCTTGTCGCGATCTGCGACTCCGACCACGAGTCGCGACGCCGCGCCCGCGAGCAGCATCCGGCGGTGCCAGTGATCGCATCCTGGGACGATGTGCTCAGCGATGATGAGATTGGCGCCATCGTCATCGCTCTGCCGATGGCCAAGCACTTCGAGTTCGCGCTCCAGGCGCTCAAAGCGGGCAAGCACGTCATGGTGGAGAAGCCACTGGCCGAGACGGTTGCTCAGTGTGACGCGCTGGAAGTCGCGGCGAGGCACAGCGGCTGTGTGCTGATGGTCGGCCACACGTTTGAGTACAATGGCGCCGTGCTCGCCGTTCGCGACTATCTGCGCCAGGGATTGCTGGGCGAGCTGTACTACATCGCCATGCGCCGGCTCAACCTCGGGATCGTCCGCAGTGACGGAAACGCGATGTGGAGCCTCGCCCCGCACGACATCTCGATCCTGTGCACATGGCTCGAACGCGAACCCGTGAGCGTGAACGCGAGCGGCGTCGCCCACCTGCAGCCGGGAATCGAAGACGTGGTTTTCCTTACTATCCAGTTTGACGGTGGCGTCGTCGGACACATCCAGAGCAGCTGGCTCGACCCGAACAAGGTACGCGAGGCGACCGTGGTGGGCAGCAAGAAAATGCTTGTCTACGACGACGTTTCCCCTGAGGCGAAGCTGAGGCTGTACGACAAGGGGATTGTCAGGCAGCCGAAGCCGGCGTCACTAGATCAGGCGGAGGACTTCGCGAGTTTCCAAATGATCGTTCGCGCGGGGGACATTCTTATCCCGAAGATCAACTTCCGCGAGCCGCTGGCGGTGCAGGTCGAGCACTTTGGAAAGTGCATTCAGGGCGGCTGCGAGCCACGGACGGGAGCCGTGAGCGGCCGGCGCGTCGTTGCGGTGCTCGAGGCGGCGCAGCGTTCGCTTCGCAACCGGGGCGCGCTCGCGGCGGTGCAGTTGGAACGGCGTCCAACGGAGGCGGCGGCATGAAACGGTATCCGCTGGTCGACCTCGCGGCGATTCACGACGAACTCGGTGACGAGCTCGAGGCGGCGATACTCGATGTGGTCCGCAGCCAGAGGTTCATTGGCGGCGAAAAGGTCGCGGTGTTCGAGCGCGCGTTCGCCGACTATCTGGATGCAGCCAACGCGATCGGAGTCGCCAACGGCACCGATGCCATCGAGCTCTCGCTGAAGGCGCTCAACCTCGCGTCGGGCGCCGAGGCGCTCGTTCCCGCGAACACGTTTATCGCGACGGCCGAAGCCGTCGTCGCGGCCGGGCTGGTTCCGCGATTCGTCGACGTCGACGCTCGTAGCGGCCTGATCGATCTGGCGAGCTGCGAGGAGCGCCTGAGCGATCGCACGCAGGTCGTCATTCCCGTCCACCTGTACGGCCGGATGGCCGACATGGATGAGCTGATGCAGTTCGCCGACCGCCACAGGCTGGCGGTGATCGAGGATGCCGCGCAAGCCCACGGGGCGCGGCACGGCGGGCGGTTCGCTGGCACGATCGGGCACGTCGGCTGCTTCAGCTTCTACCCCGGCAAGAACCTCGGCGCGTTTGGCGACGCTGGAGCGGTGGTCACCGACGATCCGGGGTTGGCCGACCGCATCAGGCTGATGCGCGACCACGGCCGTCGCGGCCGCAGCAACCACGTCGTCGTCGGCGTCAACAGCCGCCTCGATGCCATTCAGGCCGCAGTTCTGTCGGTGAAGCTTCCTCACTTGGACCGCTGGAACGCCAAGCGCCGACAGGCGGCCGAGTGGTATCGCGAGGCGCTTCCAGCCAACCTGGTGGACAACGCGGCCGACGAGCCCGAGGCGGACGTGCATCATCTATTCCCGATCATGACCGAGAAGCGGGACGCGCTGGCGGCGAACCTTGCGGAGGCGGGCATCGAGACCGGCATCCACTACAAGGAGCCGCTGCCGCGCACGCCGGCGTTCTCGAGCTCCGACGATCACTGTCCCACGGCCGAGCGCCGGGCGCGCCTGCAGCTGTCGTTGCCGATGCACCCGCATCTCACGCAGGCCGATGTCGAGCAGGTCGCACGCGCGGTGTCTACGGCGGTGTCGACCACGGCCGCGTAGCCGACACACCTTGGCGAGTTTTAGTTCGCCCGCTTGCTACCTCCTCACGCACCAGGGCGCTCTTCCAACCACGCTGCAGGGAGCGCAGTTATTCCAACTATTCCAACTTGGTTTTTGTGTTCCCTCGCACCGACAAGTCAGCATTTCTTTCAGCTGCTCACCTGGTCGGCAACGCTCGCCATAGGGTGGGCGAATACGATGGAGGTGGTCATCACTCTCGCAATCTTTGGCGTATGTCCTGTGGTAGCCTAAAGGACATGGAGCGTAGCCATTTGCCTGGCCTATCGATGGTTCAGGGTACAGCCCGAAAGCACAGATGAGGAAGGTCAACGTTTTCGGGCGCATTGCATTTCTCCCGTTCCGCGAAAACGGAAAGTCCACACACTTGACCCACGCTGGGGCCGTTGAGGGGGAGAACCGCAAGTAAGAAAATTAGGTATACCCTGCAAGCTGTCAAGCTTACGGGGCGAGACCTCGAAACAATTGGGGGCGCTCCTATATTGACGTCGAGCACGGCTGGGAACCCTAGCGGAACGAGGGGCACGAACGTTGATGCCATACCACCTTGGTGTCATGCTCGGTCCGGACGATTCGAGGTCAGCACGACGATGAAGCAGACCGGCTGGCGTCTCATCGTGAAGCAGGTTGTGGATCGGACTGTCGCTGCGGGCCTGTTGGTGGTGACGGCCCCCGTCCTCAGCGTCGCAGCCGCTGCCGTGCGCGTATTCATGGGTCGCCCGGTGTTTTTTCGTCAAACGCGGGTCGGCCGCCACGAAAAGACATTCGAGGTCATCAAGCTGAGAACGATGAATGACGCTCACGGGTTGGATGGGGAACTTCTCCCCGACGAGCAGCGATTGACCCGTCTCGGCCAATTCCTTCGCACGACGAGCATCGATGAACTGCCGCAGCTCTTGAACGTCGTTCGAGGTGAGGTGAGCCTAGTCGGGCCCCGACCACTTCTGCCGAAGTATCTGGAGCGATACACGCAAGAGGAGCGCAGACGGCACGACGTCCTGCCGGGGATGACGGGGTGGGCGATCATCCACGGCCGGAACGCTGTGGATTGGGACGAGCGATTGGCCCTCGACGTTTGGTATGTCGACCACTGGAGTCTCTTCCTCGACGTTAAGATCCTTGCCGTCACCGCGCGCGTCGTTCTCGCGCGCGAGGGCATCGCGCAAGCCGGGCACGCAACGATGCCCAATCTCCCTCCATTGCCCGTGCGCCAGGCCGCATGGGCCGCTGCAAAACGTGCTCCGCGGGGGTCCGCCGTGAAAGTGCTCGTTACCGGGGCGGGGGCCCTGCTCGGCCAGGGAATCATCCGATCGTTGATGGAGTCGTCGCTGTCGCCCGTCATTGTGGCCGCTGACCCGAGCCCACTCTCGGCGGGCCTCTACTGGACGCGCCACCGGCACCTACTTCCGATGGCGAGCGATCCAGCATACGTGCAGGCCTTCGAAAACATCCTCGACCGCGAGCGCCCCGACGCGGTCATTCCCGGGACGGATTTCGAGCTCCTCCTTTTCGCTGAGAGCCGCGCGCGCTGGGAGGAGCGGTTCGGAACCCACGTCATCGTCAGCAATCCAAACGTCGTGAGGATCGCCGATGACAAGTACCTGACCTACCGTTTCTTTCGCGATCACGGGTTCGCAGCGCCCGACTCGTGCCTCCCAGGAGAGGAGGCCGCCCTCATCGAGCGCGTTGGCTTCCCGCTCGTCGTCAAACCGCGCGTGGGTGCACGCTCCGTCGGCGTCGTGAAGGTGCAAACCAAAGACGAGCTTGCGCGCGCTCTCGCCACCGGAGACGGACTCGTGATTCAGGAGTGCGTCGCGACCGAATATGCAGAATACACGGCAGGCACGCTCACGTTCGAGGGCCTGTGTGAAGCCAGCATCGTGATGCGGCGCGATCTCCGTGACGGAAATACGTACCGCGCCTACGTCGAGGCGTTTCCCGAGCTCAACGTCGAGGTGCGCCGCTTGGCCGAGGCGCTCGGCTCGCATGGCCCGGCGAACTTCCAATTCCGCCTCGATGCGCAAGGGCGAGCGAAGGTCTTCGAGATCAACGCGCGGTTCAGCGGGACGACACCGCTTCGCATGCGTGCTGGCTTCAACGAGGTGGAAATGGTTCTCAGACGAATCCTTCGCGGCGAGCCGATCAAGCAGCCGAGCGTTCACTCCATGACGATCTTGCGGCATTTCACGGAGACCGTCGTCCCTGCCGGAGAGGAACTGTCATGAAAGTCGCCGTTACGGGTGCCTCCGGGTTCATCGGGCGCCATCTCGTTCGCAGTCTGCGTGCGCATGGCCACGCCGTGCGTTCGCTTGTTAGGGACCTCTCGACGGCGCCCGAGTCCGACGAGGCGCGCGCGGTCGACCTGTCCTCCACCGGGCCGCTCGACGAAGCGCTTGCAGGTGTCGACGCCGTGGTTCACGCCGCCGCATATCTGCCCGCCTCGTACGCGGACCCAGGAGAGGCGCGGAAGCTCCTCGAGGTGAATGCCCTCGGGACGCTCGCCGTTCTCGAATCCTGCGTTCGCACCTCGGTCAGGACAGCGGTCGTCTTCTCGGGTAACGTGTATCGCCACGGGACGGACACAGTCACCGAGGAGGCCCCCACGTACCCGTCAGTGCATGCGCCCTATTACATGATGAGCAAGCTCTGCGCGGAGGTCTGGGCCGACCACTTCGATCGGACGGGCAAGCTCCAGACCACCAGCCTTCGCGTAGCCTCGGTCTACGGGCCCGGCCTCGAACGCGGGATGATCCCGACGTTCACGGCGGCCTTGGTTCAAGGAAAGCCGATTACGGTCAAGGACGGCGGCCGCTACCGATCCGACTTCGTGTTCGTGGGAGATGTCGTCAACGCGACGGAGCGCGCCCTGCTGCGCGACGTGCACGGAATCTTCAACGTGGGCTCGGGGACGACGTCGAGCTCCCTCGACATCGCCGAGGCTCTCATCGCTCTCACGGGTGCCTCACGCGACCTCCTCATCGTCGAGCCGCCGGCGAGCGGCGCCGTCCCCTTTGGATTCGCACCGCTCGACGTCACGCGCGCCCGCGAGCAACTCGGCTACACCCCGCACGCCGTCAAGGATGCTCTCGGCACCTACGTCGACTGGTACCGGTCCCGGCGATGACCACGATCGCCGTCGTCGGTGACGTTCATGGCAATGCGCGTGCTCTGCGCGCCGCACTCGCGCAGGCACGCAAAGGGCCCCTCGATCGGATGGTGTTTCTCGGCGACCTGCTCACGTACGGCCACGAGGTCGACGAGGTTCTCGATCTCGTCGCCGAAGCGCAGGAGAAGGATGGCGCAACCCTCCTCGTCGGCAACCACGACCGCATGTATTTCGACATGGTCGAAGGGCGTCATGACTATTTCGACGGATTACCTGACTGGCTGAAGGACACGGTCAATCTCACGCTCGAGGCACCGAGGACGGCGACGCTGGCGAACGCGCTCTCCTGGGTCGAAGAGACGCGGCTCGATGACCGCGCGATCGCCGCGCATGCAAACCCTTACGGCAAAAGCGACTGGCGCTATCTAAGCTCGTTGCCCAATCACGTGGAAGCCGGGGTGGCCCTGGCCCAACGATCGCTCGACGTCGGCGTCTTCGGTCACACCCATCGGCCGCGCTTCTTCGACGGTGTGCGGCCTCTCGGAGCAGTCCCGTTCGACGACCCGCTCGAAGCCAGCCGCGGGAATCCCATCGTCATCAATGCCGGAGCCGTCGGCCAGCCCCGTGACGGCACCGGCCAGGCCGTTCTCCTCCGGCTGACGCTGACGGAGAAAAGCGTGCGCGCGACGTTTGAGCGCGTCGCCTACGACCTGGCGGCGCACATTGCTTCCGTGCGCGCCGCGAAGCTACCGAGCGCCACGATCGAGCGGCTCGTGCGCTTCTTCACCTGAGCGTCGGCACGAGGCACGGCCAACGCGAGCGCAGCGAGGCGCGCTTCTTACGCCGACACCACGCCTTTCAAGCCTTGGATTGCTCCAGTTCGCCCCGCCCCGTGCCCGCGCCGCCCTCCCATGCTCGGGGCACCCGATCAGGCCAACGTAGATACTCGACGACGGCCCGCGAGAGATACTCGCAATCGCCCTCTCGACGACGCCCGGTCCAACCGTCCACGATCCCCGTCGAGCGGTCGCCAACGACGACCGACACGGACTCTGGGATGAACGCGGTCGGTCAGCGCCCCGCCGCGATGGTCTGTCGGTGTCTCGCGCCGTATCTGTGGATATAGTTTCAGGTTTCATGCTACCATTTTAGTAAGACACCCAGAAAAGGTCGGCTCGTCTTCGTCGATTTGGAAGCCACGACTACGCTGGGTCGCAGCGTGTTCCTGTTATACGCAATCCTGTCGAGTCGCCGGAGCAAACCTTGCGCATCTGGCTAGCCAGCATCGGAGAGCGGCCGAATTCAAGCGCGGATCCGCCCGAGCGCGCCCTGCGTATGAGCCTCTTGGCAGACGCGATCGTGCGTGCGGGCGGTGAGGTAACCTGGTGGAGTACAGCGTTCGACCATACCCATAAGCGTGTCGTCACACCCAGGGGCATGAAATATAGGGTAGCGCCGCGCTACGAGGTCATTCTCACCAAAGCGGCCGGCTATAAGCGCAACGTGTCGGTGCGACGGCTGATCTTCAACTTCCGCACATCACGGCAAATCGCCGAGCTGGCGGCGCTGGAACCCAAACCCGACCTTATCTTGACATCGTATCCACCTATCGAAGTGGTGTCGCAAGTCGCCGCCTACGGTCGACGCCATTCGATTCCAACGATCGCCGATATCCGCGATCTCTGGCCCGATATCTGGCTCGACGCGGCACCAGCCGCGGCAAGGCCGATCGCAAAGCTGCTTCTGTCTCCGTACTTTGCGCTTTCGCGGTCCTCCTTGGCCTCGATCACGGCCATCACCGGCATAACCGACGAGTTCGTGGCTTGGGGCCTGGCGCGCGCGGGACGGAAAGCCGGCGCATTCGATCGCGCCTTCCCGTTCGGCTACAGCCTGCCCACTCTGACGCCTGACACGATCGGACTTGCCAATCAGTTCTGGAATGAACTGCTCGAGAACGGCAAGGATCCACCCGCGCTTCGCCTCTGCCTGATAGGCAGGCTAGGAGAGCGGGCGGGCCACGACCACGTGATCGAAGCGATACGGTCGCTACCGCCGGACGCAAAGGCCCGTGTCCAGCTGGTCATCTGCGGAGCAGATTTGCGGCAGGCAACGGCGAAATACGCGAGCGATCCATCGATCGTGTACGCCGGATGGGTTGATCAGCCGAAAGTGATCACGCTCATGGAGCGATCAGATCTGGGGGTCATTCCGTATCGCAATACGTTCGACTTTCAGAATTCTCTTTCGAACAAGACGATCGAATATCTGGCTGGAGGCCTCGCCTTGACCACAGGCCTGGACGGCAAGGTGAGGAAGCTCATTGGCGACAACGACTGCGGTTACGTTTACTCCGACCAGAGTTCGTCGGCGTACCGGAACCTGCTGCTTCAAATTCTAGCTGACAGGCACACCCTAGAGAGGCGGAAAACGGCCGCGCGCACGCTCTATCAGGAACGGTTTCAGGCCGAGTCGGTCTATGGTGACTTCAGGGACTACTTGTTCGAAGTCGTGGCTGCGCAGCACACAAGTTGAGTCTCCCTCGACCGGCCTGTGGGAGAAGCTCGTGAACATCGGCGCCAGAGCGTACGCCACGCTCATGGCATCTTTCACATCGCCGAGGTCGCGGTACCGAAGGATCTGTTCGAGCAAATCCTGCAGCTGATCGACGGACTGTGTCCTCGGCCCGCTTCCGAGTGAAGCTGATGGCCCGGTCATCATCACGGGAGAACGTTTCTGAATGACGAGGGAACGGGCCGAATGGATGGATCAGGCGTCGTTTTGGATATCGGGCACGGCGGAAGCGACGGGAAAACTGTGTCGGCCGCCCATGGATTCCCTGGAACGCGGCAGAATGCTAGCGTTCCCACCGTTCCAGGGGCATCTGGGAAAAGATGTTGAGATCGCCCGCACGCTACAACCGCCACATGTGTCGAAATGCTTAAAGAATATCACAAACAGCTTTCAGTTTTTCTCCGCGGCGCGTTCATCGGCTGCATCATCGCGCTTGCAATCCTTTCATGGCTGCCTGCGACCAATATGCCGCGAACTATACTCGGCGGGCATGCTGAACACTTCCTTGCCTATCTGGGTACATCAATATTGATGGGGCTAGCGTTTCATAAGGGTCCGCAGCTTACCGTACAGTACGCTCTGCTGATTGTGTACGCGGCGGTTCTTGAGTCGGGACAGTTGTACTCGCCCGGCCGCCACCCCTCCTTTCAAGACTTTGCGTTCAGTGCCGCCGGCGTAGTGGGTGGATTTCTTCTATCAATGGCACGAACCTGGGTGTTGAGTTGGCTTAACTTGACTAGGCAACGTTGGAAGTCGCGCCCTGCGCGGCACGGAGACCTGAGGTAACTGCCTTGTTCAAGTTGCATCGAGGATGGCAGTGACAATCCGCTCCTGGGTTGCGCTCTCCAAATAGGGGTGCATGGGCAGGCTCAGAACTTCTCCCGAGAGGCGCTGCGATACCGCCAACGAGCCAATTGCGGGGAAATGGCGATAGGCGGTCTGCTGGTGCAGCGGCTTGGGATAGTAGATGGCCGTCGGTACGCCCGCCGCCTTCAGCTTCGCCGCGACCTCGTCGCGCCGGCCGTTGGGAATGCGAACGGTGTACTGCGCCCACGCAGATACCGCATCGCCCAGGACAGTCGGGGTGATAACGCGGTTGGCCAGCGCCGCTGTGTAGCGAGCGGCAACGGTCTGCCGGGCCTCGATCTCGTCGGCGAGGATGTCGAGTTTGCACATCAGGATCGCCGCCTGGATCGTGTCGAGCCGGCTATTCACGCCGATGCGCACGTTGTCGTACTTGTCTGTCCCCTGTCCATGTACACGCAGCGACTTCAGGGTCGCGACCAAATCCGCGTCGTCGGTCAGAATGGCGCCGCCATCGCCGTAGCAGCCGAGCGGCTTGGCTGGGAAGAAGCTTGTGGTCGTGATTGGCGCCAAGGTGCCAACCTTACGGCCGCGCAAGCCGGCGCCGAAGCTCTGGGCCGCGTCGGCGATCAGCAACAAGCCGTTGGCGTCGCAAAACGCATTCAGCGCCTCGTAGTCCGCCGCTAGCCCAAACAGATCAACGGCGATCAGGGCGCGCGGCCTAAGCCCCTTGTCCGTCGCCGCGCGCAGCCCAGCCTCGAGCTGACCGACGTCGATATTGAAGTCGGCTTGAATATCGACGAACACCGGCGTCCCACCGACCAGTGCCACCGCCTCGGCCGTGGCAGTGAAAGTGAAGTCGGGCACGATCACCGCGTCGCCCTGGCCGATGCCCTGGGCCATCAGGGCGAGTTGCAAAGCGTCAGTGCCGTTTCCGCAAGCGACTGCGAAGCGCGCCCCGCAGAAAGTCGCCAGCTTCGCCTCAAAGGCGGCTACTTCCGGTCCCGAAATGAAAATGCCGTGATCGAGCACTCTCGCGATCGCGGCGTCGATCTCGCGGGCGATGCGCCGGCGCTGGGTGGCAAGATCGATGAAGGCAATCGGCTGAGTCACGCCACGGCCTCCTTTTCCTTCGAAGGTATCTCCTCGAGCCGATCCGGCGCAGTCTGGCGGTAGCGCCGCCCTTCGCGCGGGCAGACGAGGTCCTTGCCCAGCGGCTCGCCGGAATGGCCAACCCAGCCGATGCGCCGGGCCGGCACGCCAGCCATCAGGGCGAAGGACGGAACGTCCTTCGTCACCACTGCGCCGGCGGCGATGAAGCAGTACTCACCAAGTGTTCTGCCGCAGACAATGGTGGCGTTGGCACCGATTGTGGCGCCGCGCTTCACCAGAGTCGGCCGGAACTCGTTCTTGCGCTCGATCTCTGCACGCGGGTTCATGACGTTGGTGAAGACACAGGACGGCCCGCAGAAGACGCCATTCTCCAGGGTGACGCCGGGATAGACGCTGACGTTGTTCTGAATCTTGCAGCGGTCGCCGATCGTCACGTCGGGCCCGACGCTGACGTTCTGGCCGATGACGCAGTTCTCGCCGATACGGGAGTTCTTCAGCACGTGGCTGAAATGCCAGATGCGCGTGCCCTTGCCGATCTCGGCGCCGTCGTCGATGACAGCCAGCGGATGGACAAAAAAGTGGTCCGGCGCCTTCGGAGGTACCGTGACATCCGCGAGGTGCACGCCGGACCGCCTTTCGAGGGAGCGCTGCCCGGCCTCGAGCACGGCCAATACAGCCAGACCCTCGCGGCCGTCGGTGCGGGCGTTCGTACCGGCCGCAACCGACTCGAGGAAGTGCCGGCATTCGTCGCGCAGTGGCTCGGATTCCACCAGCTCGACAGACTGACCCGCAGCCTTGCGTGGCTCGGGCATTCCATCGATCCAATCGATGGAGTGCGAGAAAAGCGTCAGCTTCTGCTGCCACGGCAGGCCGTCATCGAACACCGCCATCGCCTTGTCGCCGATGACGACCAGTTTCTGCTCCTTGAAGGGATGCAGCCAGGACACATAGATGTGGGCATCGACGCCATTGGCGAAGCGCAGATGCATCGTGGTCGTGTCGGCAATCGACGGATGGAGGTAAAACGAGCCTTCGGTATACACGCTCACCGGCGGCTCGCCGGTCAGCGCCAGGATCATAGAAATGTCATGCGGGGCAAAGCTCCAGAGGATGTTCTCCTCGCGCCGAACCTTGCCGAAATTCAGCCGATTGGAATAGATGTAGCGCAGACGGCCCAACGAGCCCTCGCGCACCAGGGCGCGCATTTTGATAAAGGCGGCATGGTACTGGAGAAGATGTCCGACCATGAGTACGAGGCCGCGCTTCTCCGCCTCTCCGACGAGCCCGGCACCTTCCGCGTGATGCAGGGCGAGCGGCTTTTCCACGAAGACATGTTTGCCCGCCTCGAGCGCCTCCATGACCATTCGGGCATGCCGTTCGGCCGGTGCCGCGATTGCGACGGCATCGATTGCCGGATCGGTCAGTGTCTGGGACCAATCCCGAGCCGCAACTTGGTATTTTGCAGAAAACTCGGCGGCGGTACCCGGGCGCGGATCGATCACCGCCGCCAAAGCCCCGAGCCCTGCAAAATTGCGCACGAGATTGACACCCCAGTAACCACAGCCGGCGACCGCGATGCGCGGCGAGCGCACTGCATTCTTCTGCAATTGTTGCACTGGCCCCTCCCGAACAGCTGATCGGTGATCAGGAGAAATGGACGGGTCAATAACACTACCCTACCTGCGTCCGTCGATGCGGCGACGACGAGGTTTGTTCTCTGCGGAAGCCCCGTAGTGGCTTTCGACATCGATGACTGGCAGCGCGAGGCCTACATCACCGACGCAGGGAGAAGTGTCTCTTTACTTGAGGGTAGGCGGACATGACACGGCACTTGCTGTCACTTCCAAGTCTGTCGCGAAGCGTTCCCAGCCCTGGCGGGAAAGCGAGCGCCTTCCGACGAGACCTCAGCGACAAAAACATTCTCTCAGAATCGGCTGGAGGGATAAAGCGCTTTGTCGAATAGGACAGGGCTGACGATTTGACGTATGCTTAAGACACTATCGGCCCACCTATGATGACGCCAAAGAAACTCGTTGTCGTAACGCCCCACCCAGATGACGAGACCTTGGGGTGCGGAGGCACTATTGCCCGCTTTGCCAGTCTTGGAACGGAAGTTTCGGTGCTTGTCGTGTCCGGCCATCTGCCCCCGCTCTACCATCGCGATGTTTTCGAAACCTGCCGAAAAGAGGCTGAGGCAGCATTCCAGGTCATGGGCGTGACGAACTCGGAATTCCTTGCAATCCCGGCGACGTTGGTAAGAGACACGCCGGTCGCCAAGCTCAATGGCCTGATCGGAGGCTTTATTCGCTGCACCGCGGCGGAGATGGTGCTCATCCCGTTTCCTGACCGCCATGTCGATCACCGGGTCATCTTCGATGCCTGTGTCGTTGCCTGTCGGCCCTCGCATCCGGCCGCGCCGACAGTGGTCCTTGCCTACGAAACGCTGTCGGAAACGCATTGGAATGTCCCGGGAATTGAGCCCGCATTCGTACCCGAACTCTTCGTCGACGTGACGGGACACATACCGACGAAAAAGGCCGCGCTCGAATGTTACACGTCACAGATTAATCACGCTCCGTCACGATCCATCGATGCCTGTATGGCGCTTGCTAGGTTCCGTGGCAGCCAGAATGGATGCGACTACGCTGAAGCGTTCAAGGTCGTGCGAATCGTCCTCTGAAAGATTACCGGAAGCGAATTGCAGTACGTGGTGTCGGTACGCGAACACGAGGTCTGCGATGTCGACTCAGCCACTTCCAGCGACCTTTGCCTTCGTAACAGGCCATGAATTCGGTGAAGCGACGTTTCGCGCGATTCTCAGCCGTCCGGAATTCGGGACCAAGCTCAAGTGCTCCTTGCTGGCTTGTCTGGATCAGGTGAAGTCCAGCGTAACTGTGGGATACACAGATCTGGGGCCTTTCGCGGCCAAGAGCGGAGTCCCTGTAAAGTATATTCGGTCGATCAAGACCGAAGCGGCACAGAACCTCCTTCGTGAATCTGCCCCCGACTATTTGATCATCGTGGGATGGTCTGAGTTGGCGCCCTCCGCAATTCTCGATATCCCAAAGTCGAAACATCGAGGTGTCGCGCGTCACACCGCGTCGTACGGTTGCATTGGCATGCACCAAACCTTGCTTCCAGAAGGTCGAGGGCGCGCGCCCATTCCCTGGGCGATCATTAAGGGGTTGAACCGCACAGGAGTCACCGCGTTCTTGCTGGAGGAGGCGGCTGACGCCGGCGGGATTGTCGACCAGTTACAGATCCCAATCGATCCAACCGAGACAGCGACGACTCTTTTTGACAAGGCACGAAAGGCCCACATCGAGCTGGGTGCACGCCTGGGAATGAGGATGGCTATGCGCACGTTGTCCTGGACTGACCAGGATGAGCACTTGGCTTCGACCTGGCCGCGCCGCCGACCCGAAGATGGCAGGATTGATTTCTCTTGGACGGCCGTCGAGGTAGACCGATTCGTCCGCGCCCTGACTCCCCCCTACCCGGGGGCCTTCTTCCTTTGGGCCAATGAGAAGGTCCGTGTTCACAAGGTCGAAACGCTTCAGGGGGCGCATACTGAACTTCCCGGGACAATCCTTGAGACCAACCCATCTCTTGTTGTTGTGGTAAAGGACGCGGCTATCCGAGTTGAGGTCTTTGAACAATCGCGTGTGCCGCTCGTCGCCGGTACGATCCTTGCTTAGGACGCAAGTGGATGGACGTCGAGATGCTATCCGGACGAAGCCGGTGGAACGCGCATCGCAGAGGCATCGAACGAGTCAAAGGCTCGGCAGGTACGTCGGTGGCTTCCGCAAGCTCGTTGGTCTGATGCGGAACAAACTCGGTGACGTCCGGCGTGGTGCAAGACGAAAACGCTCACGCTGGTCATGCCGCCCCCTTCTCTTGTCGGCATCGGACCCACAACACGCGATGGTGAACCTTCTCGGCTCGCTGGAGTCGTCGACTGCGTAAGCGCTCAGGAGACCGAGGACAAGGAGAGGCAGTCGACTGCACGGCAGATAACGATCCCGCCGCACGGCTACATCGAAGAGTTCCGCGAACGCGGCGAACTTCCGGTCGATCACCCTCACCTAAGAGAGGTGGACAACGTCACACCCGTTGCGTGCCCAACGACCTGGACTCGCAGCGATTGCAATAGGCAGGGAAGACCAGATCCGTATTATTCGACCACTACGCTCTTAGCGAGGTTGCGTGGCTGGTCGACGTCAGTGCCCTTGGCCACGGCGGCGTGGTAGGCGATAAGTTGGACCGGCACCGCGTAAAGAATCGGCGCCACGAATGGATCGACCGTCGGCATCGTCAGGCTGGCGAACGTCTTCGCGCCCATCCTCGCCACGCCGGCGGCATCGGAAATCAGCACCGGCCTGCCACCACGCGCATGGACCTGCTCGAGGTTCGAGGCGATCTTGTCGGCCAGCGCGTCGCTCGGCGCCACCACCACGACGGGCACGTCCTCGGTTATCAGCGCGATCGGCCCATGTTTCATTTCGCCGGCCGGATAGCCCTCGGCGTGGATATAGCTGATCTCCTTCAGCTTCAGCGCACCCTCCAACGCGATTGGATAGGATGTGCCACGTCCGAGGTAGAGCACATCACGCGCGTCGACGATCTTGCGAGCCGCGACGGCGATAGCGTCGCTGTTGTTCAGCACCTCGGCGATGCGCGCCGGCAGCTCGATAAGCGCCGCCACCAGCTCGGCTTCGCGTTCACGCGAGAGCGTTCCGCGGGAGCGGCCGGCAGCGACGGCGAGCATCGCGAGTACTACGAGTTGCGTCGTGAAGGCTTTGGTCGACGCAACCCCAATCTCCGGGCCAGCCAGAGTCGGCACTACCAGGTCCGACTCACGTGCGATGGCACTTTCGGGCACATTGACGATAGACAAGGTGTGCTGTCGCTGCTGCCTGGCGTAGCGAAGAGCTGCCAACGTGTCGGCGGTTTCGCCTGACTGCGACACCGCGATGCAGACGCCACCGGCCGGCAGTGGTGCCTCGCGGTAGCGGAACTCTGAAGCAACGTCGACCTCGACAAGCAGGCGTGCGAGACTTCCGAACCAATATTTGGCAACCAGCCCAGCGTAGAATGCTGTGCCGCAAGCGGTGACCGTGAGCCCCGGCACGTAGTTCCAATCGAACGGCAGGGACGGCAACGTCACCGCTCGACTGGTCGGATCCATGCAGGAGCGCAATGTTGTACCAACCACTTCGGGCTGCTCATAGATCTCCTTCTCCATGAAGTGGCGATGCTTGCCCTTGCCAATCAACGAACCTGAAAGAGCGCTGGTCATGATTGTGCGCTCGACGGGTTTGCCCTTGTTGAACACGCGCGCGTGGTCCAGGTGAACGACCACCCAATCATCCTCGTCGAGATAGGAGATGCGCTTGGTCAGCGGTGCCAGCGCCAGTCCGTCGGAACCGAGATACATCTCACCCTCGCCGTAGCCGACGGCGAGCGGACAGTTGCGCCGCGCACCAATCAGGAGATCGTGTCGGTCGGCGAACATGCAGACCAGGGCGAAGGCGCCGTTCAATCGCTCCATGGCGCGGCGCATCGCGTCCTCGGGTGTCATCTGACGTTCGACATACGACGTCAGCAACTGTGCCACCGCCTCGGTGTCGGTCTCGCTGTCGAACCGCCGTCCCTCGGCAAGCAGTTCATCCTTGAGCTCCTGGAAATTCTCGATGATGCCGTTATGCACAATGGCGACGCGTTCGGTCGCGATCGGATGGGCATTGCGCTCACTGACACCACCATGCGTGGCCCAGCGCGTGTGGCCGATGCCAGTGACGCCGCCCAATGGTTCTGCCGCGACGCGGGCCTCGAGGTTGACGATCTTGCCCTCGGCACGACGCCGGTCGATATGTCCGTTGACCAACGTAGCCACGCCAGCCGAGTCGTAGCCGCGGTATTCCAGCCGCCGCAGCCCTTCGATCAACCGCGGTGTGACTGCGTTCTTGCCAACGATGCCGATGATGCCGCACATGCCTGCGCTCTCCAGCTCGCCCTCGCGGCGTCGCCGCACGCACTCTGCCAATCAGGTTAAAACTACTGATGCCAGTTTTCCTGAACCCGTTCTCAGGAACAGTACCTGCTCAAGTCATTCTGCTCAAGTAGACACGGGAAGGCCGGTGCTGTCACTTTTCGCAAGTGGTACCCCTCAGGTCTCAATACTTGCGCTTCTGAGGCGGCTTGGCTGTCGTCGAGGCAGATTTATAAATGCTGAGATTGGCAGCGCGATTGCGTTCGGAGAGTATGGCCATTTCAATGCCGGTAAGGTGCAGGGCATACAGTACAGGCCGCCGTCGTGAGCCTTTCGTGCGGCTGACGAGCAGGACGAGAAGAGCAACGTGTGCAACGGCGATACCGAGCTCGTCGATGCATGCGGTGCTTTGTGTCAGCCTAGGACGCGCTGACATCGCTTCTGACCGATCTCGTGGTCGTCGCCAATCGGAACGCAATTCAGCGCATCAAGCCAAATGAGCATTACATGCCGTTCGGCCCGGCCCACCCAAGACGGGACCTACTTTGGACGAGCATGACATTGTTCGGTTGGAGGACGTCTACGATAGGGTCGAGGAAGTGCGAACCCGACACCTACGCGAAGAGGCACAGCTCCGCCCTTCGACATGGCGATGCTGCCTTGAAAGCCCAACTCCACATGCATCGTATACAACATACGGGCTACCCCGTAGGAACACGACGTCGCCTCCTTGCGAAGGCACGCGGATCAAGGACGTCAGCCTAGTATATGCAGTGAAGTTGTGGTCCACGCGTTGCGGGCAGACGCGGGAGCCAGTGACCCGTACGAGGCCACGTGGCCACAGTCGACTCGCCGGAGCTCGACGCCTTTGCGGACGGGATGGGATGCTGACATGAAAGCGCACGCAGGCGATTGGGTGGAGGTCCGGAGCAAGGAGGAAATCCTGAGGACGCTCGACGCGAATGCTCGACTCGACGGACTCCCTTTTATGCCGCAGATGTTTCAGTACTGCGGCCAGCGATTCCGCGTGTATAAGAGCGCGTACAAGACCTGCGATACTGTCAGCGGCGATTACACGGGGCGGCGCCTGCCGGACGGGGTGCATCTCAATCTCCGTTGCGACGGGCAAGCTTACGGCGGATGTCAGGCTGGCTGCCTGATCTTCTGGAAGAAGGCCTGGCTCAAGCCCGTCGATGGTCCGGCACGGAAGCAAAAGCTTGCCGGCGAAGATCCGCCAATTGACAGACTGGATTGCCAAGATCAGCACACGGATACCGGTGTGTGGAGAGCAACGAGATCCGAAGGCGCCAGCGGCGAAACAAGGTATTCCTGCCAGGCGACTGAATTGCTCACCTACACTGCTCCACTCAAGTGGTGGGATGTCAGGCAGTACGTGGAGGCTTACACTTCGCGCAACAGAACCTTGCTCGGGATATGCCGCGGCCTTTGGTTCTTGTTCTACTACTATGGAACGCTGGCCTTCAGCGACAGGTGGGGACGTCCTGCTCGCTGGCTTTACAACCAGTTCCAGGTCATCACCGGCGGCATCCCGTTTCCCCGGTTGAAGGGTAAGATCCCGCTAGGACAGCCTACGCCCAGACACGATCTTGGTCTTCAGCCCGGAGAGCTGGTGCGCGTGAAGCCCTATAAAGAGATCCTGACTACAGTGGATACCAGATTTTCGAACAGAGGCCTTTCGGTCGACGCCGAGCTCGCACCATTCTGTGGCAAGGTCTTTCGTGTTGGCACCCGCGTCGAGCGCTTCGTTGACGAAAAGACCGGACTCATGCGTCGGATGAAGACGCCGGCAGTCATACTGGACGGAGTTACCTGCAACGCGCTGTACTGCGGCCAACGGATGTTCTGCCCACGCGGCATCCATTTGTGGTGGCGTGAGATCTGGCTGGAACGGATCTCCATTGACGCATGCACCCAAGCGCCTCTCTCCACCCGGGCCGGCGTGAGCACAACGGCAGACAAAGTTGTGTCGACCGTTGACGGCGTCATGGCCACTAAACAGGCACTGGTCTCCTCTTCCAGCGATAGCGTTTTGTCTTGAGCGGGGCGTCGTCGGCACCTTCGAACTACGCGAAGAACACGCCAGCATGCGCATGTAGTACCTCGAAATTTCGCCGTGAATCACGCAAGGCTAAGTGTAGCGAAAGTCGAGCCGCCTCATCTTTGTTCGCATGGAATCAGCATAGGACGCGCGGCGATGGACCAGGCTACCTCGGGCTTCGCAGTACCCAATGTGATGCCGTCTTACTTTCCGGCGGCGCCTTACCAAAACGAGGCGCAAGTCCGTGGCATCCACTCGATCAAAACAGCCTCGGTTTGTGGTCTAGGAAAGTTAGGCGCCTGCATAGCCGCGACGCTGGCCGCCCGCGGTTTTGAGGTCGTGGGTGTAGACATCGATCGGGAGAAAGTCAGAAAGATCAACGAGGGCCTGGCGCCAGTGGATGAGCCGCTGCTGGCCAAAACCATCCTCGCCGGACATTCGCGACTTCGCGCCACCCTGGACCCTCGGGAAGCCGTTGCTACTGATGCCACGTTCTTTATTCCGCCGTCCCCAAGCCTGCCGGACGGAAGTTTTTCCAACGAGTTTTTGCTGAAGGCCATGCAGCCCGTGGCGAGGGCCATCAAGGACGCTGGGAAAAAGAATCATCTGTTTGTCTGCAGTTCAACCACTACCCCCGGCGCCATAGATGCGGTTTTGATCCCCATGTTGGAACGCGAGCTCGATGGCGTTTGCGGCCGGGATTTCAGCGTCTGTTACAATCCCGAGTTCATTGCACTGGGCGACGTGATCAATGGTTTGCTAGAGCCCGATTTGGTGCTGATTGGCGAATCGGATCCCCAAGGTGGGGCGGCCCTGGAACAATTTTACAAGAAATACAACCGAAACTCGCCGCAGGTCGCCCGCATGTCCATTGTCAGCGCGGAACTGACGAAGATTTCGCTAAACAGCTACATCACTATGAAGATCAGCTTTACTAATCAGCTGCGGCTGATAGCCGAGCGCCATCCGCGAGCCGATATTCATGTCATTCTCGATGCTCTGGGCAGCGACAGCCGCATCGGAAAGAAATACCTGCGCGCCGGTTTGAGCTACGGCGGCCCCTGTTTCCCGCGCGACAACCGCCTCCTGGCTTACACGGCCCGACAGGTCGGCCTGGAAGCGCCGCTGGCTGAGGCCTCGGACCGCGTGAACGAGCGAACCAAGGAGGAGTTGGTCAGGAAAGTACAGGAAATGGCCCGGCAGGGCGACACGGTTGCGGTTCTGGGCGTTACGTACAAGGCACACACGTACATCACCGAGGAAGCGGCAGGGCTTTTTCTGGCGCAACAGCTCCAAAGACGCGGCTACCGCGTCCTCGTCCATGACTTCGCCGCAACTCCCGCCAACGCTCCGAGCCTCCACGAGTTCGAACTGATCTCCAACTGGGAGGAGTTCAAGAACAATCCCGGCGTGACACTCGCTGTCATTTGTTGCCCGTGGCCTCAGTACCGGGATTTGGCTCCTACCGCCGGAACCAGGGTATTCACACCATGGCAATTGTGAGTCGAGATCCGACGGACGCAGGGCTCTCCTGTTCCTCGCAGCCTGCTGCCGCATGTACAACCGACGGCGCATCAGGATCCGTCAGGCTCTTGGGAACGCCGGTCGCGTGTGCCACCTACGAATCGGCACTGGAGCGAATCAAGGCACTCGCTCGTGAACCGCGGGCCACTGCGGTCTGCCCCTCCAACACCCACATCCTTGCCGAGGCGCGGCACGATCCCGGATTTGCCCGGATCCTGGCCCGGTTCGACCTGGTGTTGCCGGACGGCATGCCAGTCGTTTGGGCACTCAACCTTCGGGGAGCCGGCCTGAAGGATCGGGTATATGGTCCCTATCTCATGCGACATGCGCTGCGCAACACACCGCGGCCCTGGCGCCATTTCTTCTTCGGTGATTCCGAGGAATGCCTCGCCGAGTTGCGCCGTGTACTGGTCAGATTGCAACCGGATATCGAAATTGTCGGCATGCTTGCCCCGCCGTTTCGACCCTTCACGGAAGCTGACGAGGTGTCGTTCGCCGATACCATCAATCACGCCAGTCCGAATTTCGTGTGGGTGGCTTTGCCCGGCGTGCGGATGGAACAATGGATCATCGACAACCAGGCGCGGTACCGAGGTGGTGTGTTCCTTGCGGTGGGCGACGCATTCACGCTGCTCAGCGGCCGCCGATCGTTCGCCCCGTCATGGATGCAACGCATGGGTTTGACCTGGGCTTACCGGGTATGCAAGGAGCCGCTCCGACTGGGTCCGCGCTACCTGCGGTATAATTCCATATTCGTATCTTATTGGCTATGGGACGTCCTGCGTGAATGGGTTGGGAAAAGGTCCATCGACAATCTCCAAGCCGCCGGCCGAGCGGCGAGCGTACGTGACCCATCTTGGGGGAGGCGACGCACCATAGAGCGGCCCTAGGAACAAACATCGGGAGGCTATTTAACCGGGTGGCCTCCGGCGTAACCCTGGTGCAAGTGTTCCCGGCCACCCGTAGCCATGGGCCGCCCAGCGTGGATCACGCTGGCCTACGAGCTGAACTGTGACTTTTGCACTATGTGCAGCCACTAGCATGAAGCACACTGACTTGTTGACGACGCCGATCGGCTTGCCTCTGGGCGCACCGAAGAAAGCTTTGATTTGCCGCAGTCGTCGTGAATAGCGCCTGCCATCAGGGCTAAGAAACCCCTTCAGTTCCTTCTGGTTGAGAGCGTAGGAAACGTTGGCGTGGAAGCGCTTTAGAAACAATCGCTCATGTGCACACCGGAAGCGGCCCAGTAGCGCAAGCTCTGCCAGCAAAGCGCGATCACTACCGGCAAAATCGGGCAGGAGAGACGTTTGCCGCAGGACCTCACGACGGACAACGCCGAACATGTGAGTTCCCCAGCGAGCACGCGTGAGCACCTGCCAAAATCGGTCGATGGCAACGGGGCTATCGCCAATGCTCGGGATGTCCGCCCAATACCGCCTTCCAGTCTGTGGATCTATAAAACTTCCTGTCTCTTGCTCGAAGGCAAGGGCCTCGCTCTTTTCGTCAATGAAGGCCGTGCCGGTGTGGGCTAGAACGGTATCTGGATACTCCTGGAGCAACCCAACGCAGGCGTCCAAGTAACCCTCATGATGGAGGTCATCGTGGGCAGCCCATTTGAACAATGGCGCCGTCGACAGCTCAAATACCCGATTAAAGTTCGCAATAGCCCCCAGGTTCCGCTCGTTGCGAATGTAATGAACGCGGGAATCGCGCCGCTCATATTCGCCACAGATCTGAGGTGTGCTATCTGTCGACGCATTATCACAGATCAGGATCTCGAAGTCTCTAAAGGTCTGCGCCAACAAGCTGTCGAGCAGTTCCGACAGAAACTCCTGCCCATTGAACACCGGGATTCCAATCGACAGCTTCGGCATTAAGCTCGAGCACCGTACCTTCGTTCACCCCAAGTATGTCGGACGCAATCCCTCGGTTCAATAAGCGCCAGCGTGGTACCACTCTGTGACTAGCTGGACCAGCGACCGCTCAGGCAGGGGTTGCAGCCTGGCAGTGTGCCTGTCAGAACAGCACGAGGCGGCCGCTCCGTTCCATGCCTTTACGCCGAAACCCATCCCAGTCGGTGACCTCTTGCCCCCACACGAAACGGGCCGGTCCGCTCCGGCGCCCAACCCGGTATGTGTTGCCATCGAAACGGTTGTCGCCATCCGTGATGATCGCAAAATTTTCATCATAGGGCTTGACGTCCGAAACGCCGCCGGCGCAAGCCGCGCCCTCGAACGTCATTTCGTTGACGTGTATGGTGTTGTTGCGTGTCTTGTATGTCTTGCCGTCATCACGACGCCCTTGGTCGATCAGCATGATCCCGCATCCCCCAGAGGCGACGATTACCGTATTGCCCGTCACTTCGACGTCTTGCGATGCTGCGATCGTGATATCAGCCCCCCAAAACCAGCCTCTGTCCCCCCTGCCGTTCTTCCGAAGCACATTGTTCCGGATGACTGCCTTGAATGAAATTTCGTGGAATATGCCGCTGTACTGATTGTACTCGACAACATTTTTTTCATAGACAACGTTGCGACAGTCGATATCGCACCATAGTCCGACGCCGAAGTTGTCGTACACGTGATTGCCACGAAACGTGACCCCGTCACTCAGCGCGATCTTGACCCCACCGGCCTCCCAGGCGGGATCGAAGCCATAGACGTTGTTCGACCAAATGCGGTTGTTCTCGATGCTGATATCCTTGCCATGGCCTCCAATCCCAATCTGGCCGTTGTGATGAATGTCGCAATTGCGCACGCGACTACCAGTCCCGACACTGATCCCAGCACCGCTATTCAGACGCACCTCGCAGTTTTCGACGTTCCACCTGGCGCCCTCGCGGGCGTGGATCGCGCCACTTTGCGCGGGACTCGCATATTTCTCAATCGTGACATTGCTGATCGACACGTCTGCCGCTGCGCTTTCGAACGCAGATGGCGCAACGGCAACCTCGACCTTTCGCTTGGTTGGGTCATCCACGAGGTAGATCTTGCCACCGACGCGATCGATGTAGAATTTGTCGCTTGCCAGGGCGGCCTTGCTCGATACCTTGGTCAACGGTCTATCGTCGATGAACAACGCCTCGGGCTGATCGCAGGTCGGCGTGCTTGGCAGGCATTCACCGTGCTTGCGGCTAGGCTGGATCTGGCTACTCACTGCCCAATAGCCCTCCTCGCGTCTGAACCCGGTCAGCAGCCTGCTGCCGTTCAAGACGGCCTGACCCTCTCCATAAAAGCGCTGCTTTGCCCGCGGCCGGACCGCCTGCACTCTGTGGATTCCACTTTTCAGACAGAACACCGCGCCGTCGCCCGCGAAATCTACCGCCGCCTGAATCGAGGCGCCGGGCTCGACGGCAATCGCATTGCGTGGACAAGATGAACCGCTGACTTCGAAGATTGCGGCTTCACCAACGATCAAGAGGCCGCAAAGCATCAGCGTGCCGATCAACATCCTTCGCGGTGAGACAGTTCGATCCCATGCCATTATCCGCTCGAGCCCCCAATTCCGTCCACGACCTGGGCGCGATAAACCATCGCCGATCCTATGCCGAAACCGAAAAGGCACCAGAACCAGATGCCCTGCATAGGCCCCTCAAGCGCCACGTCGAACGTCGCATTGATGATGATCGACATGGCGTAGCAAGTGACGAACAGGAAGAGCTCGGCCCACTGCCGGTGTCCGCGGACGCGAGCAACCAGCATCGCACGCAGCATCATGACGCCCCAGGATAAGAGTACGAGCGCCCACAATACGACGCCAGGCACCCCGGCACGCGCTAACAGGGTCATGTGCGCATTGTGGGGGCTTCGTGTTGGGGGGCGAGGATCTTTGGGATCCCCCGTGCCGCCGAACCCATCGGCATCGGCGAGGTTCAAGCCAAATCCCCTGCCGGCCCAGAAGTTTGGTCCATGTAGCGTATCGTTGATGATGATGTCCCACCAGTCGAGACGCCACTTCTTGGTCCCCTCCGTCTGCTGCCCGGAATGGCCAACAATGCTCCTGGTGTTCTCGACGAACTGGTGCACGCTGACAGGACGCTCGATCGAGTCCTTGACTTCCTCGTACTGGCCGAAAGTTGCCTCGACCGCATAAAGAACGCCGAGAATACCCGCTCCCGCTGCCATTGTGGTCAGCAGCAGGCGTAGCCGTCCCAACATGACCAACGCGAACATGATCGGCACGAGGACGGCCAGCGTGGCGCCGCGAGTGGTCGCGGCGATCATGGCCAGTGTAACGATCCACACGGCAATCCACAGCGGCGACACTTTACGGTAGCCGATCAGCACAAAAACCGCGGTTCCCGCCAGATGCGTTCCGACCGCGCTCGCGCCGATCTCTACGATCGGGATGTTCGGACCGTATAACCTCGGGATATGGTCTACCCAGTACTTGGTGAGCCAGAAGCCCACGGGTATTGCAGGAAAGGTCACCAGCAACGCACTGTAGTAGCGAAGCACGGTGTCGATTCTGCGCGCATCCTCCAACAGTAACCCGATGACGACAAACGCAAAGCCGCCGTACATGACGACAACGCTGTCACGCAGGGCCTCGAACCCATACATGCCCACGAACGGAACCGTACGTGCCAGGACCCACACCATTGTCCCAGCAAGCACGAGGCTCGGCAGCGTCGCGAGCGAGGCGACCAGTGCGCCTGACCTGACAAAGACGAAAATCCCGGCGAGAAAGGCGATCTCACCCACATACAACGGCGGGAAGCCAATGTATGCGAAGCCCTTCCCCATCAACGCATAGCCCAGCAACACGATTGCGAGCAACTTCAGATAACGATCGCCCATGGGAAGCTGGCGCCGGGATTCGTCCTTGAGCGTGTCCGACATCGTCACCCCGGGTGTGCAAACCGTTGCGAGATTGCGTCATTGTCCTGCAGGCGCGTCAGTAACCGGACTGGTCGACGTTACGTTCCTCACCGCCGCAAACCGGGCTCGAGACCTCGCGTCAGCAATCAACCACGCAATCACTATCACGGCACCAATCGCCCGCAGCAGATTGGCAATCAACAGGGCGAGGCACGCACCGAGGACGCCCAGCGGAGGGACAAGCGCCAATGCCAGCACCAGCGCCGCGATGGCAGCCACGACATTAACCCCAAAGGCAAGCCTTCCCGATTGAACACCGAGCAGGGTCTTGCTGATCATCTCGGCGATGTAGTCGAGAACGCCGGCGACCGCGAGCAACTGTACACCGACGGCCACGGCGAGATAGGGCGATGAAGGCCCGTAAATCCACCGCAGAAGCAGATCCGGCATTAGTACCCCGGCGGCGCAGATCAACAGGATCGGGCCCAACCCGACGAGCACATAGCCACATGCCGCTCGCGACGCGCCCAGAACGTCACCGGAACGATGCGCATGAGCCGCAACTTGCGGAACCGCATTGCCGATCCCGAACAGGATCGGGTTCATCATGTTGGCGATGTTCAGCCCGGCCTGAAGCGACGCGGTCGCGGCAGTGCCCGCCATGGCTGCGAGCAGCCAGGGGAAGAGCTGTGCGCGAACGAGCACCAGCTGATAGTTGAAAACGGACCACTTGCCGATTGAAATGTAGTCAAGAACCAACCCTCGCAACTCCGTGATATCCGGCCATGCAAGCCTCAGCTTCAACACATGCACCAACGCACCAAGCGCAAAGGTGGCCGACATCGCATACATGGCGGACGAAACAGCGATAGAATCGGCCCCCAGCGTCATTGCAACCACGAGAGACTGTCCGACGTAGGCGACTCCGTCTCCCATCACTGCCTCGCTATAGCGGAAACCGGCGAGTAAGAATCGTCGCAATGTCTCCTGCGCCTGCCAACACAAGTAGCAAAGACACACTGGCACCAGAATACTATCCGCCTGCGCCAGCTCGGTTCCTATCGCCATGACCACGAGCAGGACGAAGCTCAGAGCCATGGCAAGCACGGCCGTGCCTCCAAGCAGGCGGGCTTGCTCGCCTTCATTCGCAACGCATAACCGCACGGATAGTGGGTAGGAAATGAACGAGTAATCGACCGTCCGCAGGAAAAAGATGGCACCGAGAAAGAGAGCGAACTCTCCGTACTCCTCTTCGCTGAGCCCGCGGGCCAGCAGCACCATCAGCAGAAAGTTGCCGCCGCTCACAACGCACTGATCGGCAAGCGTCCACGACGCTCTTCCAATTAAGTGCGTGCTTCCTATGAGACCGCCTCCGACCGTTTTCATGGTCTTCAACGCTCCCGCGCCGGTCGCTAGTGACCAACAACGTTCTTGTGTTTGGAGTAGCCACCCTGCCGAGGCGACGAGACGGCTGCGTCGGCCTCACTGCCACCGCTGGGATCCGACGAGTCGCCCTTACCACGAAGACGGAGGTCGCGCGGCAGCCGGAAGCTGACCAGGTCGATCAGGACCTGCCGTGCATCGAGGCCGTGGCGATCGCACCAAACCGCCAGGCCAATGCCGGCCAGTAAACCCAGCATAAGTGAGAGGCTCAGGATGACGAATCCCTTGGGGCTCGTTGGGGTCCGATTTGGCACGGCCAGCTTCACGCGCTCACCGATCACGATCGCGTCGCCGCCACTCTCCTCTGAGGTCACGGCTGCCTTCAGGGCGGCGCGCGCATCGACCAGTCCGTCCGCAGCCTGCAGGACCTTAGGATGCCTCTTGCCGTAGATCGCGAGTTGACGCGCAAGTTCAGCTTCGGCTGCTGTCACCGCATCCTGTCGGCGCTGTATGGCTTTGTCGCGGAGGTACTCGAGCGCGATGGCGTTGACGATCCGCGCCGCCTCGTCGGCGGACCGCGTCGTGAAAGAAATGGAGATGAGGTATGAACGCGGATCTTTCATCACCTCGACTTTGTTGCGCAACATCGTGACCTGACGATCAAGTGGCGAGTGGTTGCGAGTTTCCGGGAGAAGCATGCCCTTGAACCAATCTAGACCCTCCGCCCACGACTGCGATCTGGCGGCCTCCGGGTTCTGATCCATTCCGAGACGCTTCACGACTGCCTGCAGGACTGATTCGGAGACAATCAGGCGTGTTTCGCTGTTGACAAGCGACGTCGCGTCGACACTTGCCAAGGGAACCACTTTCTCTTGCTGATCGGAGAACAGATTCGGGGAGACGAAAGCGGCCGCGGAATACTGACGGGGGATCAGCGGTATGATGAGGCATGCCAGTGTCAGCGCCAACGTGACGAGCGATGTGATGAGCCGCCAGTGTCGCCTGATCGCCAACAGCGTACGAACGGCCACACCCTCGTAGTGCGCCCGGGAATCCGAATGCTCCAGCTGAAAGTTGGGCCGTATCTCATGCTCGTATTTCAGGACGCTCATAATACAATCAATACCTGATCAGAAGGCACCGCGGGGCGGCGCGTTGGATGCCATTCGCGCCTCAAAAGAGTTAACCCCAAAGCAGCAGTGCCGCGCTTCTGGATTGTCTGCCTGCGCACAGCGTTCCAAGGAGAGTACCCTCGGCGTTTCGTTGACTTCGCGCATCGTCGCCGACAGGCTTCGCCTACCCTGGAGCAAAGGCTGCTGACATGAAAACAGTTCTCTTCTGCGGCGGTCTCGGCGCCCGTATCCGGGACGTGTCCGAGAGCATCCCGAAGCCGATGATTCCGATCGGCGACAAACCGATTCTTTGGCATCTGATGCATTACTACAGCCAGTTCGGCCACAATGATTTCGTCCTGTGCCTCGGCTACAAGGCGAATGTCATCAAGGAATTCTTCCTGCATTACAAGCCGCAAACCTACGCTGATTGCGTCATATCGGGCTTTGGCGACAACATTGAGATCCTCGGCGATCCACAACGAGATTGGCGGATCACCATGATAGACACCGGTATCTGGCGCAACATCGGCCAGCGGCTGTGGGCCGTTCGCGATCAGGTCGCAGGCGAGGAGATGTTTTTCGCCAATTACAGCGACGGGCTTTGCGACGTGAACTTGATCGAGATGACGCAGGCCTTCTACGCGAGCGGCAAGATCGCCTCCTTCATCGCGGTCCGGCCGTCGTTCAGCCTGCATCTGGTCGAAATGCGGCCTAGCGGAAAAGTTGAGCGTCTTCGCGCCAGCCAGGATGCCAATCTTTGGATCAACGGCGGCTTCTTCATCTTCCGGAACAAGATCTTCGACTACATGCGTGAGGGGGACGAATTGGTCGAGGCCCCCTTCCGGCGATTGATCGAAGCCGATCAGCTCATGGCTTTTCGGCATAACGGCTTCTGGCGTCCCATGGACACGCTGAAGGACAAGCAGATCCTTGAGGATCTCGTCGACAACGGAACAATGCCCTGGCGCCTCAATGGCGGGCCCCGGGGCGCCGTGGGTGACGCGGACAGGAGGGTTGGATGACGCATACGGGCCGTGACGAACCCGAGGACGGCCTTTCCGTGTGTTGCAATTGCCGCCACTGCGGCGGTCCGGTGGTCGAGTTCGTCGACCTTGGCATGTCACCCCTTTGCGAGAGCTTCCTTGCAAAGGACCAACTCAACATAATGGAGCCATTCTATCCGCTTGCCGCTTACGTCTGCCGCACGTGTTTCCTGGTTCAACTTCAGGAATATGTCGCTCCAGAGCGCATCTTTTCCGAGTATGCGTATTTCTCGGGCTATTCGGATGCTTGGCTCGACCACGCACGGCGCTACGCCGAGATGATGACCGACAGGCTAGGTCTCGGACCGCAGAGTCGGGTCATCGAGCTTGGTAGCAATGACGGCTACCTGTTGCAGTTTTTTGTCCAGCGCGGGATTCCCGTTCTGGGGATTGATCCGGCGGCGAATGTTGCCAGGACTGCGGAAGCGCGCGGCGTTCCGACGCTGGTGAAATTCTTTGGCGCCGACGCAGCACGCGAGCTGGCAACAGCGGGCACCCAAGCCGACCTTGTCATAGGCAACAATGTCCTGGCCCAGGTTCCCAGCCTCAACTCCTTCGTTGAAGGCATCCGCCACATCCTCAAGCCGAATGCAGTGTGCACAATCGAATTCCCGCATCTACTCAAAACGATAGACGGCAACCAGTTTGACCAGATCTACCACGAACATTTCTCCTACTTCTCGGCATTGACCGCCGATGCGATTTTCTCGGGTCACGGCATGCGGATATTCGATGTTGAAGAGTTGTGGACGCATGGCGGTTCGTTACGGCTCTACATCTGCCATGCTGGCGACGATACTCATCCACGGCGGCCAGCCGTATCAGAGCTGCTACGCCGCGAGCACGACGCCGGACTGGACCGGCTCGACACCTATGCCAACTTTGCTGACCAGGTCCGGGCGACAAAGCGCAAGCTGTTGAGCCTTTTGATCGACGTGAAAACCCACGGCAAGTCTATCGTCGGATACGGTGCACCCGGCAAAGGCAATACCCTGCTCAACTATTGCGGCATCCGCACCGATTTCGTGGACTACACGGTTGATCGCAATCCTTACAAGCAGGGAAAATATCTGCCCGGGAGCCACATTCCCATCTTCCCGCCCGATAGGATAGCCGAGACCAGGCCGGACTACGTCCTGATTCTGCCGTGGAACCTCAAGGCGGAGATCGCCGAACAACTGGCCTACACCCGCGCATGGGGCGCCAGACTCATCGTACCTGTTCCCCAAGTATCGATTGTGTAAGGCAGCCCAGCGTGCTCCCTCTTCTTCTGTCACCACAGACACAAACACTGCTCAAGGTCCTTTGCCTGGGCGCGCACGCCGACGACATTGAGATCGGCTCCGGCGGAATGATTCTGCGTCTCGCCGAGGAGGTACCTGGGTTGGCCGTGCGGTGGGTTGTCTTCAGCGGCGTCGGCCCGCGCAAGGTCGAGGCAGAGAGCAGCGCAGCAGCCTTTCTCGATGGTATTCGCCAGAAGCACATCGAGGTGCTGGACTTCCGCGACGGATATTTTCCTTTTCAAGGCACCGACATCAAGAACTACTTCGAGGCCCTGAAGCACGATTTTAATCCATCTTTGATCCTGACCCACTGGCGGGGCGATGCGCACCAGGACCATCGACTGGTGGCTGAGCTGACCCACAATACTTTCCGTGATCACTTGGTGCTCGAGTACGAGATCCCGAAATATGACGGCGATCTCGGCAATCCAGCATTTTTCGTGCCCCTTACCAAGGCGCAAGTCCGCCATAAGCTCAAAATCATCGGCAAACATTTCCGGAGCCAGCGCGGAAGGAGCTGGTTCTCGGACGAGACATTTCTCGCAATGGCCCGGGTACGAGGCATCGGCTGCAATGCCGCGGACGGGTTAGCGGAAGCATTCTATGCCAGAAAGATTGTCTTCTGACCGTCCATTGTCGAGCACGTGCTACAATAGCGACGAAGTTTCTGCACTGCTGCCAAAGGCCGGCCAGCCGAGATCGCGCTCGGACACGATCGTGACGCCTAGCGGCCACGTAATGCCGAACGCCGTGTCATCGTACCGGTAGCCGGCCGCCGCCTCCGGCATATGAGGCGTTGAGATCTGATAGGCAACTTCGGCATTGGCGGTCAAGGTCTGAAACCCATGAGCAAAACCCTTCGGAATGTAGATTGCACGCCGATTCTCGGCGGTCAGGTCGAACCCCTGCCATCGAGCATACGAGGGCGAGTCGGGTCTAAGATCGACGATCACGTCGAAAATTGCCCCACACGTACAACGCACGATTTTTGTCTCCGCGTACGGCGGGCGCTGGAAGTGGAGGCCACGCAAAGTACCGCGCTGGCTGTTAAACGACAGGCTCTCTTGAGCAATCTCGGTATCGAGGCCATGTGCCGCAAGCTCCTGTCGGCACCAGGTCCGCGCGAAAAAGCCGCGCTTGTCTTCCTTCAGCTCGACGTCGATCAGCCAAGCACTGTCCAGTTGCGTCATCTCGAAAATCATCTCGAATAGCGTCCTGACGCCTGCGGCTGAAGCGGCCGCCAGAAGAAATCACCATCAATTTGCTGGCTGCCGACCAGATGTTTTAGCTGCTCCAGCCGGGTGAACGCCCGAAGAAAAAATACCTCCTTGGTCATTTGCACGCGGTCGAAGACTTCGCGCAGCTGCCGTGCCCCCCGCTCGGCGGACCAGCGGCATCCAAACTCGGGCAGGCAGCGGTGGATCTTGTCGAAAGAAGTCCGATAGCTGCGGTTATCGCCGCTCGGCCGGCCTGTAGTAACGGGACAATCGTCAAACACTCGCGCTACGATGGTGGCAATTTCGCGAATGCGGTAATTCTGCTGATCATCGCCTACGTTGAAGACTTCGCCGTGCACTGCCTCGCGTGACGCCTGCAGGGCCAGAGCGATTGCCTGACAGATGTCCTCGACATGGACGAGGGGACGCCATGGCGTTCCATCGCTGACCATCTTGACTTCTTTGGTGGTCCACGCGAAGCCGGCGAGATTGTTGAGAACGACGTCGAACCGCATGCGCGGACTTGCGCCGAATGCAGTCGCATTGCGAAGAAACACCGGCGAAAAATTGCTGTCCGCTAGTTCCCCGACATGGCGCTCGACGAACACCTTGCACCGGGCATAGGCGGTCTGCGGGTTGGTTGGCGACTTCTCGCTGCGCTCGCCACCATCCTCGGCTGCGCCATAAACGCTGCATGATGAAGCGTAGATGAAGCGCGGCACTCCTGCCTGCTTGCAGGTCCGCGCAAGCCGGACAGAGCCCACGTGATTGATGGCATAAGTCGTGCGCTCGCTGAACTCACCGAGGGGGTCATTCGACAGCTCGGCAAGGTGCACGACAGCGTCGAAGCCTTCGACGTCCTTTGGATCCATATGACGGACGTCCTTCGTGATGGTGAGCGGCCGAGGACCAAAGTCGTTGTAAAGCCAACCGTCGCGATAAAAGCCGCAGTCGACGCCGATAACTTCCATCCCCTGCTCTATAAGCCTCGGCCCAAGGATGGACCCGATATAGCCGTCGACACCGGTAACTAGTACCCGCATTCGCGCCATGTCCACCCTCGTTAAGGCTCGTTCATGCAGAGTCCTACTGAGCCTGGCCAGCGTTTCGCCATGCATCTTTCGGCGTCGTGCTCGTTAACCGGAGGTACCACTGAAGTTTCATGCGAGTGCCGTTTCTTTCGTTGACAACATCCCGCAACACGACAGAGGGCGGGATCCTCTCCATCGCTGGATCGAGCCTCGATAGTGAGGCTTTGCCGAGAACATCAGCGACATCCAAGCTTGAGTGCCGCATCTCCGCCTCGTAAGCACCACGTCGGTCCACGAGCAGTCCAGTTTGTTGACTGACGGTGCCGGTTCGGCATCACGTCTTTTGCATGGGGCGCAGGACAATGTCGGTCGCTTCGCTGGTGCGGGGCGACCGCAGCAGAAAGAGAACCAGTTCCGCAACATCAGCCGGCTGTATCAACCGTTCCGGCAGGTATGTGCGTCCTTCCATCTCGAAGACAGAACGCTGCAGTTCGGTCGCAGTCCGTCCGAGAAAAATCGATGTCACCCGCACGCCGTCGCTATTGACCTCGTCTCGCAGGCTGTCAGCGACGGCCTTCATGGCGTGCTTCGTCGCGCCGTACTGACCGATCCCAGCTGTTGCCTTAAGTCCTTGCGTTGAGTTGATAAACACCACTTGCCCTTTTGCTTTGATTAGCATCGGCAGCAGTTGCTGAAGGAGCGCATAGGGTCCCACAACGTTAACCGCCATCTGTCGGGCAAATACCGCGGGGTCGCGTGAACGCTCGTAGATGCCGGAGCTAAGGACGAGGATATCCAGCCGTCCCTTGGCCGCGATCTTGCCGGCGAGGATCTCAATCGCACTCGTGTCCACCAAATCAGCCACGACGAAATGCTCGTTGCCACGTATATTGTCCGGCGGCGGATGCCGGCCGAGCGTCGCCACACTGCGCGCCTGCATAAACACCTCGGCCCCGGCACCGAGAAGATCAAACGCAATGGCGCGGCCGATTCCTCCCGATGCTCCCACTACCAAAGCAACTGCGTTGTTGAGGTTCATCTCTCACTCTCGCAAGTGGCCGCCCCTCCAATTGCCGGTCGGCGCATTACTTGTGCAGCGGCTCGATGAGCTCGGCTTGACCAGCGCCTTCGCGGCCGCATGAACACTGCCGCGTGGTGCAAGACGTGCGTGTCTCTATCCCGAATGCGACACCTTCGAGCCTGCTTCCCGACGTCATCTCGCACCCTGACCACCGATTACTGCCGGCACCGTCGCAATCAGGATGTAGAGGTCGAGCCAGAGGGATCGGTTGCGGATGTAGAAGCAATCCTGCGCGCGGTGCACGCCGATGTCCCCGTTGCTGCGCGACGAGATCTGCCAGAGGCCGGTGAGACCAGGTGCCACGGTTGCCCGCAGTTCTTGAAACTCGGGATCGAACGCATCCAGGTGGTAGGCGGGAAGCGGCCGAGGTCCCACCAGGCTCATGTCTCCGCGGATCACGTTCCAGAGCTGGGGTAGCTCATCCAGACTGGTGCGGCGCAGGAAGCTGCCGACATGCGGCAGGATTCGCGGGTCCCGGGTCAGCTTGAAGTAGCGCCGCCACTGTTCACGCATGGCGGCGTCGGTCGCCAATACCTGCTCGAGCCGATGCTCGGCGTCCCTGTACATCGTACGCAGCTTCAGCACTCGAATTGGCTTGCCATGGCGGCCGACGCGTGGCTGGCTGTAGAACGCTGGACCGGGGTCTGCCATCCTGATCACCAAGGCAAGCAAGCCGATGACCGGAACGGTGAGCAGCGCGAGCGGCAGCGCCACCGCGAGATCGATGGTCCGCTTCAGAACGTGGCTGGGTTTGCGTGGTAGTCCGCCCAGTTCCAAACCGACGAAACGATCGAAGTGGCGGACCTGCAAGCCAAAAGATGCGAGTTCGCCGAGTTGATTGACCACCAGGATTTGCCGGGCTCCGAGCCGATACATGGCACTCGGATCGCGCGGCAGAGCCCGGCAATCCGGGACGATCACGACCTCGGCGCTGCTGTCAGCTCGCCACCCTTCAATCGTGCCGAGCAAGGGCAGGGCGGAGACGGGATCATTGTCATCTCGTCTGACGGTTGCATCGCTGGCCTCGCCACCGTCACGGACGCCATTGTCGATGAAGCCAACGGGCCTCAGGCCCCAAGCCGAATGGCTCACCAAAAGGCGGGCGAAACTCCGACTGTTGGAGCCGACACCAAGAATGGCGGCTGGCGCTCCCCACACTCCCGATTGCCCTAGTCGTGCATTGATCAGGTGTTCGCTCCACGAGCCGAGCACCAGTGCGATCATGCCGGCAAGCGGCATGATCACCAGCTGGATCGACGGCCCCTCACGAATCCAGATCAGCGTCTCTGCAAACACGAACAGCAGCGTCGCCGTTGCCCGCAGGCGGAAGCGCTCCATCAAACTCCTGGTGCTCGACCGATACAGACCCAGCAAACAACACATCCCGATCAGCAGCAGCAGCGTCGTGGGCATCTCCGTCCGCAATCGTTCGGCGAGGCCGATCTGACCATCCAGACCTGCCACGTGCACAATCGCGGCAGCCACGGAGATGGCGATGGCGGCAGCTACGAGGTCGCCGAAAAAAAAACTCGCGACGAAAAGTCGGCGTCGTCTGATCCGCTGTGCCGTTTCGGTTTCGCTGCGTGCGGTTCTGCGAAACCGCAACGGCCGACCATCGACCGGTGAGAATGTGTTCGCCAGGGGCGCCTCGACGTTTGGCATAGGCCCGTCAACCGATCGAATTGTGTGCTAACGACACTTCTCCGCGCCTGTCGCCGCGATGGCCGCGCATCTCATGCTGGTCACGTTACGGCGGACGGGAGCGCGCTCAAGCGCCAAGACGGAGTAGTCCAAGTCGTTAATAGGCGCGCTCGGCCATGAGGCTGAGAGATCGAAGCCCTTTTGTTGAAGGGCAGTCTGCGGCCCGAACGACTGCCGGATGAGGAGGTACCTCTTCCGCGCGCCTATCGAGACGGCCCGTGGGAGAGCCACAGTCGCTCATCCATCATATTTCTGCCGATGAGCGGTCTTGCCTGACTAATTGACCATTACTTGCGGCAATCTGGGCCTATAGCGGTCACGCGAAGGTTGATGCGCGCAATCACCTGTCGTCTTCAGGCGCACGTGGGGCGCGGCGTTGTGGTGACCATGCGGGACGACCGTCAGACAGCGCCGGAACTCGGCATGACCGTAGAATCCCGACGCTCCTTCTTGCCAACGTGGGACTGGCGACAACGCTGGCCGTTTTCGCGTCCGCGATAGCGCCCTAAGGACGCAAGATACTCCCCTCGTCGGCGCAGGCGTTCCCTGCTCCACCGCTGCTTGCGACATTGACGAGCGGAAGCAGATCCAGCACCTTATGTTGGTGAGGGCGAAAGTCGCGCTTGTGCAACGGAAAATCCTGCGCCAGTTCCAGAATTCCGGCTGTTGGGCCTCGGGGCCTTCGTGAACGCGCTCATACCGGCGCAGGGTGACGGCCATGCTCGCGGTAGGAGCGCGCCGCCGCGCCGGCGTTGGCTGTTCTACCTGCTGTTCGCCATAGGCGTGCTTGCGGGTTGTGTGGCACTGTCGGCCTATTCGCCCAGCCTGCCGCCGGAGATGCTCATAACGCGCTATGCCAACGACCGTTCGAAGTTCCTCGATATCGGCGGCGTGAACGCCCATGTGCGCGACCAGGGCAATCCACAGGGCATCCCACTAGTACTGATCCATGGCTCGAGCGGCTCGCTGCATATATGGGAGGGCTGGGCGCGCGTGCTCGGGCACCAAGCGAGACTGATCTCGGTCGACCTGCCGGGCCACGGTCTCACTGGCGCCTGGGCGCGCGAGGAATACACTGTCAACGCCTACGCCGATTTCATCGAGATGCTGGTCAACACCCTCAAGCTCGACCGCTTCGTGCTGGTCGGCCACTCGTTGGGCGGTGCCGTTGCCTGGACCTTCGCGGTGACGCGGCCGGACCGAGTGAGCCAGCTCATTCTGGTTGACGCGGCGGGCTATCCGCCCCCGGGCGGCGAGGCGCCGTGGCCGACGCGCCTCGCGCGCCTGCCTGTGGTGGGCGAGATCTGCACTTACTTCAAGCCAGAGTGGTGGGTGCGGCGTACGCTGACCAAAGCCTACGCTGATCCTGAGATAGTGACGGTGGAGCGTGTGAAACGCACCGCCGAACTGCAGCGTTTCCCCGGCAACCGCGAGGCGACGCTGTTACGCGCCCGCACGCAGGGGCCGCTGGATCCAACGCCGCTCAAGCAGCTCGACGTCCCGACCCTGATCCTGTGGGGCGGCAAAGACGGCTGGGGGCCGACCGCCGATGCGTTCCACTTCCGGAACGACGTCAAGGGCGCCAAGCTAGAAATTTTTGAGAAGCTCGGCCACAACCTAATGGATGAGGACCCCAACGCCACTGCCGCCGCCGTGGCTGCGTTCTTGACGCCGATCCCCACCCGCGCCGCGCCGGAACCAGCAGCGACCGGGACGCCAGTGGATTCATCCATGCTGCCAAACAAGGATTAGACTGGGTACCGGCTCGGAGCACCATCACCCAGGGAACCAGAGTGGCCACACTGCAGCGGCCGTCGCCGTTTATGGCAGACTGGTTGCGATAGCAATGCGATCCACATGGACCAGTAAACGTTGGGCACCCTCGTGCACGGTCGCCATTGCCGTTCTCCCTGTCGCTGTTATGGGCACGTCACGACTGATATCGGACTTTCACTCGATGGCAGAGGTCTAGTCGGAGGCACGATCGGTGTCGGCGGGGCGGTATCCTTCGTGGTGCGGGCGGGACCTCCATTCCGCAGCGTTCAAAGGTTGCCCGGGCTAAGATGCCGAGGATGACGTATTGCATCAACAGGTGATCGCCCGCCGTCGCTGGAGCGGCCCGCCGAGGGTCGGCGCCAATCACAGCTCACTCGAGCGTCTACGCATGCGCACGGCCGTCCGTAGCACCCAGTGTCTCCCGTCTTGGTCTAATGCCTTTCCTTCCGCCGATGCGCCGGGCTAGTTCGGCAGTTCGTGCGGAAGAAGCGAACCGATGTTCACGACGTCTCCAGGCTGCAATATGAAGTCGACGGCTGCCTCGTACCTGATCGTCGTGGTGCCCTTGCCGCGGATCACAGTTATGGCTGGCGGCTGCTGCGCTTGTGCCCCGGTCAGCCATCCCGTCTGTTGCGCGTGGACCGCGCGCAGGCGTTGCGCAGCGGGAAGCGTAACAGACAATTCCAACAGCAATCGGTCCGTTTCCCGCAGTTCGGTCATCACGCGGCGCTGGTAGTTATTATGCAGTTCGGTCATCTTGAATTGCAGCTCACCGATTGCGAGCTCCGCCTTCAGTGCTTCTGATTTCAGCCGCTCGATGTTTCCCTCGATGCGCGCCTCCTCGCGCCTGACTTCAACGTATGTCTGCTTGCGCGCGAGCCCAGATTTGTTCAGCCGCTCGTAGTCGTCAATAAGCTGCTGATTTAGGTCCCGCTGTCGCAGTTCAAGGTCGGTTTGCTGCTTGAGCGAAGCAATCTCAGCGTCCAGACGCGGAATTTGCTTCTGCAGCGCCTCAGCCTCCTGCTGCTCGGCTTGCCGTTCGGCCGCGAATGCACGCTGCTCGCCGTCGAAGATTTGGCTGACGCGGGCCGGATCGACCAAGAGTCCGGACATATCCGGAAATTTGATCCGATCGTCGCCGTTCTGCTGGGCGAGCAGTCGCGCCCGCTTTGCAAGAAGGGCCGCCCGGTTGACCTCCAGCAAGCGAACACGCTCGTCAGCCTGCACCAGGTCCCCGGCCATGCGGCTTTGTTCGGGTGTGCCGATGCCTCCCGCGCGCGCGATGGCTGCAAGCACCGACTGCCCCTGCTGGTAGGGGTAGAGGCCTGGCGTCCGAACCATACCCACTACATAGATCGGGCGAAACTCTGCGATTTTTGCGCTCACCACCGGGCGGCGGACATATCCCTGCTCCAGATAATGACCTATGCTTTTCTCCAGCTCACTCAGCGTAAGATTGACTGCGAGGATGTCGCCGACGATCGGCAGCCGGACATTGCCACTCTGATCGACAGTTGCTTCACCGGACAGGTCTGGTTGGCCGAACACAACCACGCTGATCTTGTCGCCGGCGCCGATCCGGTATACCGGCAGGGGCGGTGACTGTGCTGCGGCAGGATCAATCATCCATGTATGAAGGATAACGAGTATTGCCGCCCAAACACCGCGGGTGAAGAAACACCATCGGGCCTGATTGAGCTCCTGCATTCCAGAATTTGAGAACATCGGCCTACCAGGTCCACTGAATAAGTAGCCACATTGTAGGCAAGTCTCGCGGAGAAGGCGGTGTCCCGGGCGGAGAAATTCGGTGTTGCGCGCTCTATGAAGAGGTACCCCTGCGAACGGCGGCAACACACTCAAGCCGCACGCGCGTCTAAGCAAGCCTGCTTTCCTCCCAACGGCCGTTCCGCCGGCTTCTTCGAGACGCCGCGAATGACTTATCCCATGCACGGCGACAGTAGGTGGCGCGGCGTCTCGCAAATGCGCTGCAGTGACGATCGTCTCCGAATCATTCGGCGTTTCCTTGAACCGCCAAGCTCAAGCCTTCGGTGATGACCGCCTCCCAGACAATCAGCCGACAGCGATGGTTCCAGTTCGGATTGAACGGTGGGACGAGGGCTGGTGGCGGAATCGCCACGAACGCCCTATGGGCCGCACCAGGCCCAATCATGTGCGCTCGATCTCACGCGATCGTTTCTCGCGAAGGGTAGCCCTCACGAAAGAGCACCGAATACGCCTTTAGTGTTATCTGCAAAGAGGGTTCTTGCATGACTACTTACACTAAGAGTACTTTATCTTGGGCATATGGCGCTCGGAAACGTGGGCGCATCACCCACGGGAACATGGGCGTACTACCCACGGGGACGGCGTACCGCTCATGGGGACGGGTGTACTGCCCACGGGGACGTGCATACCGCCCACGGGTCAAAGCATATCGCGCAGGTCGACATGGGTTTGGCGTTTGTAACGACATGGGCATATCACTCATGGCGATAGATCGCCTATGGGGAAACGGGGGGCCTAAAATGGTACACCGCCTGTCCACAGCCCTTGTTGGGCCGAATACACTGTTCCGTGAAGGCTTGAAGCGTGTGTTGCACCCGACCCACTACCAGGTCAAAGGGGTCGGCGAGACGATCGACTCGGTGCGGCACACCGGCGAGTTCGATCTGATTGTCTTCATTGCGGGAGCCGATCAACCTATTTTGCATGCTCAGCTGCGGCGCGCGAAAGAAGGGAATCCCAGCGCGAGAGTTGTCGTCATGGGCGACACGGACAGGTCTGAAGTCATCTGGCCGCTGCTGGGTGCCGGGGCAGATGGCTATCTCTTGAGGAAAATCTCGTTTGAGGCGCTACTGGCATCCCTCGACGTGGTAATGCTGGGAGGAATAGTGCTGCCACCCCTGCCGAGGAATACTTACCCGATTGAAAGCAAGCACCCCGCAGGCAGCGATGAAGCGGTTGCAACCCAGATCCCGAATTTGGGCGCCGATCAAGAGTGCAAGAGACTTTCCGATCGGGAGACAGAGATTCTGCTGTGCCTGATGAAAGGAGATTCGAACAAGCTGATTGCGCGCAAGTTCGACATTGCTGAGGCGACGGTGAAGGTGCATCTAAAGGCAATACTCCGCAAGATACGTGTGAGCAACCGGACACAAGCTGCGGTGTGGGCACACAATAATCACTTGGTGCTTCCTGAGCGCCTGCCCAACGTTCAGCTGGTCGATTTTGCCGGAGCTGATGCACATCGAGGACCTATCGTACGCAAAGAGTACGAGATCCGGCATAAGGGTTAGCTTCGTCAATATGGCGTCGCGCAGCAAAGCTCCCTGAACACGAAAAATGAGCCCGGTGTTTGGGCCATGCCGTGCCCTCGAAACGCCGCCCGGGGCGCTGTTTCAACCGGAAAAACTTCATTGCCATCGTGAACGGGGCGCAGTCGCGGCTTGGCCGACCAGCAAGGCAAACGATCTCCCGCCGAACCAGACTGTATCGCCGTATCAATGCCCCCGATCGCTGCTGTCGCACGCCGACGACCTCGCAGAGGAAAAATTGAACAGTCTGGCGGCATGCTCCTAACCGCCGATCTCGAATGGCGTTTCGACCGGTGGCGCACTGAGGCGTTCAGACTGCACCCGCCGCTCGCGCAACCTCGCTGGTATGTGCTTGATCTCTTCATTCCTCGAACCGAAGAGGCTAATCCACAAGCGCATGTTCGATGAAATTGAACCCGCGCCAACCTTGGACCATGCGCTGGCGGCGCGCGTCGACCGAAGCGGCGAACAAACCCGCTGGGCTTGTTGCGTTCTACCTATCCGGATAGAGCCATGAATAAGCGTTTCACGCGCTGGGCCGGAGTTCCTTCGACAAAACTGTAATCACTTTGCCCATTTGACTTTCCGGCGCCTGCTCAAGTTAGCATGTCGGTGTTGGCGCTTGTCACGAGCGGTGTAGGCGCTACGTTCGCGTGGCCGACTCCGAGATGACGCGCCGAACGAGATGACGCGCCGGAATCGCAACCCGTACAGCACCGCACACGCGAGCATGCACACGGGTTTGGACATGGGCACCACAGTCGAGCGGACACACCAGGCGATCGCCCCGCGCGCGGCGATTGACCCGCCGTCATTCCTCACGACGACCGAGGTCGGGGTCCCAATCGGGTTCCACAAGCACCGCGGGCGGCGCCTGACGATCGACGTCGCGAGGAGCAATACCGAAACGCCTGCCCGCTTTCAGCCGTGCGCGCAGGCTGAACAACGGGCGACGGCGTCGAGGCGCCGCGACCCAGTGCGCCGACGCGCTACATCAAACCCATAAGTCCATGACAATGCTGCGAACGATGCTGCACTACTTCACGCCTGCTGCGCACCTCATGCGTGACATCGCACGCTATCGGCAGCGCCCGATGCCCCTGCTTTGCCTGATGTACGTCGATGGACAGCCCGTCGTGGGCGTATCGCTCGAGCAAGCGGCACTCAAGGCCGAAGAGGAAAGGCTCGATGCGCGCGTACGAGCGCTAACAGATCGCGAAGAGCAGATCGCGGCGGCGCGTGCGCTGAGCGTGGCGGCGAACGCGTGGGCAGAGTGGCACATGCAACAAACCCGTGGGTTGGACATGTTGGTGGCAGGCCGGCGTTGGTACGACATGAGGGGTGAGCCGAAGGACCTCTCATCGGCAAACGATACGGGTGATTGAAATTCGGACTACCTCATCATTCCAACAACGTCGAGATGGGAGATCTTGCTGGACGATAGTATACGTCGTGGACAGAAGACCCGGAGATGCCCGAATGCTGAACAAAGTGGCTCTCGTCACCGGCGCTGGTGGCTTTATCGGTCATCACCTGGTAAAGTATCTCGTCGCTGAAGGCTATTACGTCCGTGGCGCCGACGTCAAACTCCCCGAATACGAGCAATCAGACGCAAACGAGTTCCTAACGCTGGATCTTCGCTCCTATGAAAACTGCTTGAAGGCAGCGCAGGGAGTGAACGAGATCTACCATCTTGCCGCCGACATGGGCGGCATCGGTTACATCACGTCGTCCCACGCCGCCATCGCGATGAACAATGCGTTAATCAACGCACATACACTAAGGGCGGCGCATGAGAGTGGCGTCGGCCGCTTCCTGTTTTCGTCTTCTGCTTGCGTCTACCCGCAGTATCTGCAGAAAAGCCCCGATGTTGTTCCGTTGCGCGAAGACGATGCCTTCCCAGCAGATCCGGAAGAAGGCTACGGTCTGGAAAAGCTCTTCATGGAGAAGCTCTGTCAGTACTTTTCGGAGGATTGGGGATTTGCAACGAGAGTGGTCCGATTCCATAACGTTTATGGGCCGCTCGGAACCTACGATGGCGGTCGAGAGAAGGCGCCAGCCGCGATTTGCCGGAAGATTGCTGCATGCGCTGACGGCGATGAAATCGAGATCTGGGGAGATGGCAAACAGACCCGTTCATTTATGTACATCGATGACTGTGTAGAAGGGATCGTTCGGATCATGCGATCGGAGTATGGTGCTCCGCTCAATCTGGGAACGGATGAACTGGTAAGCATCGATGCTCTCGTGGACATTGTTGCCAGAGTGGCCGGGAAGTACGTCATTAAACGTCACGATTTAAGTCGCCCCCAAGGAGTCCGCGGCCGCAACAGCGACAACTCGCGCCTGAGACAAATCCTCGGATGGGAACCCGGTATCCCCCTCGAGAAGGGCATTGAGGTCACCTACAAGTGGATTGCGCAGCACTCCTCCGGCCGCACCGTCGTTGGCTCCACGATGGCAGCGGAGTAGTCTAGTTTGAGAACATGCAGCGCGGAACTGTCGTCCTGTGGATCGGGACGATCCATTACCGAAAAGAAAAACCAACCCACGCCACAACAAGAGCACGATGAGCATTTGATGCTGCCATAGCGATCTCAGCAGTTGGATACGGACTTGCGTTCTTGGCTCATCGGTCGCGCGAAAGATCCGACCACCGCGGCGGCCACACTATTGACGCCGGTCGTGATCGACGATCGATGAGGCAGCCTCAACGAACCAGAGTATCCCGGCGAAATTCCAGCAGCGCCTCCTTGAGTTCGTCTGTACTCTTCTGGGCGCGAGCGGCAAGTCTGACAACGGCCTTGACCGCCCTCTTCGCGGGCATCAAGTCGTTCTCATTCGGATTGTTCTTGGTCTTCTCAAGTACGGTGCGAAGCGCCCGCATGCGTTCTCGCAGCTCACGGCTCCGCGGATGGGCCTCGGCCTGCACTGGTGTTCTCGAGAGCCTCTACTTGCCCACCCACGTTCGACGAACGTACCCCAGGCTAACATAAGCTGCTGACGTTTCTGAGGGTGATCGCAGTGCCGGTAGTCGGCGATAGCTATTTCCTCGGGTGTGAGCCAGCGCCGCCCTCGAAAACCTCGTACGATCGGTCGGTCTGCTCTGCCACCCAGGTCCGAAAAGTGCTCCGAAACCTGTGCTTGGTCATGTCCGAGTTCATGCGTCAGAGGTAACTTTCATGGACAGATTGAGAGCTGGTGATCCCTGGCCGGGAAATTTCTGGTCACCGATTTAAACCGCCGCCAATCGGTCCCCCCGTGGTCAACCCGACCGTGAAGGTCGGATTGAAACCCATGAATTGTCAGCACGAATTGCGTCTCTCGACGTAGTCGGCCCACGCGGTCATCATCACGCGACGCTTCGCGAGCAAGTCACCGCGTTGATACGCGTCGTGCAGTGCGCCCTGAGTATGCGCAAGGGCAGCCTCCGCGAGGTCCGGCGGGAAATCCGTCTCCTCGGCGATCCATGTCCGGAAGCTAGCCCGGAAGCCATGCGGCGTCGCTGCAACCTTCATCCGCCGCAGAGCCATATGCATCGTCATATCCGACAGCTTGGCACCGGATTGGTTAGGGAACACGAATTCGCCCATGCGTGCAGCGTCCAGCTTCCGCAGCATCGCGACAGCCGGATCCGATAGCGGCACTCGGTGCTCCCTCTTCCCCTTCATCCGCTCCGCCGGGATGGTCCACACCTTATCGGCGAGATCGATCTCATCATCCCATCGCGCGCCGAGCACTTCACCTGTCCGGCACGCAGTGAGGATTGCAAACGCCAGCGCCTGAGCGCCTGCGCCTTCGTTCATCGCGAGCCGGGTCCAGAAGTCCGGCACCTCGGGATACGGCATGCTAGCGTGATGCTGAACCGTGCGTATGTCCCCCTTGGCCGGGAACATATGTTCCAGATTACCGGCCCATCGGGCCGGGTTGTCGCCTTCCCGACCTCCGAGAGCTTTGGCGAATTCGAGGACGGACTCGATTCGGCCACGGATTCGTGACGCCGTCTCGGTTTTGTCGCGCCAGATTGGCGCCAGCACTTTCCGGACGTGGCTAGGCTCAATGCTGCTGACTGATAGGTCACCGAGCGTTGGGTACACGTAGGTTTCGAGGGTCGTCTCCCATTGCGCGGCGTGCTTTTCGTTCCGCCAGCCTGCACGCTGTGCTTCCATGTACGAGCCGGCACACTCCCGGAATGTCATCGCCTTCGCGGCGGCCCGGGCGGCTGCCTTCCGCTGTTCCTTGCGTTGCTCGATCGGGTCAACGCCGTTTGCCACAAGGCGCTTGGCGGTTGCCGCCCTATCCCGCGCTTCAGCCAGGGAGACCACAGGCTGTCCGTCCGTGGTAGGAGATGCGGACCCCAATCCCATATCGCGTCGTCGTCCCTGGATCTGGAAGCGGAATATCCAGGTGCGCGCGCCGCTCTCAGTCACCTGCAGATAGAGGCCGCCACCATCGCCGTACATGCCCGGCGTGCACTCAGTGAGCACCCGACGCGCCGTCAGACTAGATATGACATACCTAGGCACCGCGCTCCTCGATGGCTTTATGATGGGTAGATGAGGGGTATGTGATGGGTAAAGCGCGAATATCCTGCCTGTGGAGCTGGCCTGTGTCAATCGTTCCCCCATCACCCTACCCATCATCAGGCACCGGATTTAGGTGGACAGCACGGGACACCTGCAGACGCCATCGTGGCAGATAACACATTGTATAAGCGCAGAAATATCGGCTTTTGTGGACGCCTTTGGACAGCGCCGGACGGACGTGGACAGGAAGAGTGGCGGAGGGGAAGGGATTCGAACCCTCGATACAGGTTTAAGCCCGTATAACGGTTTAGCAAACCGCCGCCTTCAGCCGCTCGGCCACCCCTCCGCGGGAAACCGTTAAGACCCGAGCGACCTATGACCACGACGGATGCGCGGTCGTTCTAGCCTTGTGGCTTCGGGCCTGTCAATCGAGCCGGTTCGTCATCCACTGCCGCATATTTCGATTGTCATGTGACAGTCGCCGACGTGGACCGCGCGCCTCCCGGTGCGCTCATGCTTTGTCGACAAGAGCGAAGAGCGCGCCGGGAGGCGCGCGGTCCTCTGCTCGACCATCGTGCGCCAAACCGGACGTTGCGTTTGCGGCACCCGCCTACAACGTCGCCGCGCGTTAGCAATTGTCGAGAGTTACTTGCAGCTCACTTGACCGAAGCGATTCGCACGCGCAGGCTCCGTCCCCGCGATCACCCGCGTATCTCCGTCGCGTCCATCCTGGCATTCTTATTGCTGGACTTTGCCACGCTGCAAGGAGCCCTCTTCCATGTCTGTCAATCGTCGACGTCTCCTGACCTCTGCCGCTGCCGGCATCGGCGCCGCTTCTGTCGGACCCTTCTTCATCCGCGACCTGCACGCCGAGGATGTCCTGAAAGTCGCCGGCATCCATGACACATCCGGTGGGCTCGACATCTACGGCAAGCAGATGGTCGCGACCATGGATCTCGCCGTCAACGAGATCAACGACAAGGGCGGCCTGCTGGGCAAGAAGCTGAAGCTGATCAACTACGATCCGCAATCCAACATCCAGTTCTACACGCAGTACGCCACCGAAGCGGCGACCAAGGAGAAGGTCGCCGTGGTGCATGGCGGCATCACCTCGGCCTCGCGCGAGGCAATCCGGCCTCTGCTCAAGCGCTTCAACACGCTCTATTTCTACAACACGCTCTACGAAGGCGGCGTGTGCGACCGCAACATCTTCTGCACCGGCTCGACGCCGGCCCAGACGGTCGAGAAGCTGGTGCCCTACCTGATGAAGAAATCAGGCAAGAAGATCTACACCATCGCCGCCGACTACAACTATGGCCAAATCACCGCCAAGTGGGTGAAGAAGTACGCACAGGACAACGGCGGCTCGGTTGTGCAGACCGATTTCTTCCCGCTCGACGTCACCGACTTCGGCCCCACCATCAAGAAGATCCAGGCGGCCAAGCCCGACGCCGTGATGTCGGCGCTGGTCGGTGCGGCACACATCTCGTTCTATCGCCAGTGGGCCGCCGCCGGCATGAACAAGCAGATCCCGCTGGCGTCGACCACCTTCGGCAACGAGGTGGTGATCACCTCGCCCGAGGAGCACAACGGTATCCTGGTGGCTTTCGGCTATCTCGAGGGCATCGATACGCCGGTCAACAAGGCGTTCGTCGAGACCATCCACGGCAAGTACGGCATCCCGCACATGACCGAGTTGGCGACCATGACCTACCACGGCGTGCACATGTGGGCCGAGGGCGTCAAGAAGGCTGGAACGATCGACCGCATGAAGGTGATCGAGGCGCTCGAAAGCGGCCTCACCTTCACCGGCCCCGCCGGCAAGACCACGCTCGATGCCAAGACGCACCACAACATCCTCGACGTCTATATCGGCGAGGCGCGCGACAAGAAGTTCGTGGTGCTGGAGAAGTTCCCGGTACAGACGCCGGCCGACACGGCCGCCGTGTGCGACCTCAAGAAGAATCCGAACGAGAACAAGCAATACGTCATCGACGTGAAGACGTGATCATCCCTTCTCCCTGCGAAGGCGGGGAGAAGGTGCCCCGAAGGGGCGGATGAGGGGCTTTCGCGTTGTAATAGATGAGGATCGGGTAATGACGGCTGCTGGGTGGGTTGCAGACCGCGAAGCCCCTCACCTTCCCATCGCCGACGCGATGGGCCCCTTCCTCTCCCCGCCTGCGCGGGGAGAGGAGTTCTAGCCATGGACTACGCCGCCATCCTGGCGCTGCAGATCGGCAGCGCCATTGCGAGCCTGGTGCTGATCAGCCTCGGGCTGGCGGTGATTTTCGGCATGATGCGCGTCATCAACCTGGCGCACGGCGAATTCCTGATGCTGGGCGGCTACGCCGCCATCACCGCCTACAACAACGGCGTCAATCTGTGGCTGGCAATACTGCTGGTGGCGCCGCTCACCGTCGGCCTGTTCGGCATCGTGGTCGAGCGCCTGATCATCCGCCACCTGTACGGCCGCATGATCGACACCATGCTGGCGACCTGGGGGCTGAGCCTGGCGATGATCGGGTTCGTGACGGTGGTGTTCGGCAACACGGTGTCAGGCATCTCCGCCCCGCTGGGCAGCCTCACCATCGGCGCCTACCGCACCGGCGCCTATGAGCTGTTCCTGATCGTTGTCGCGCTGGCACTGCTGGCGGCCGGCTGGCTGGTGCTACGCTATACGCGGCTCGGTCTGATCGCGCGCGGCACGATGCAGAACGCTTCCATGGCGGCGGCGCTGGGCGTCAGCCCATCGCTGGTCTACGCCGTGACGTTCGGCGTCGGCGCCGCGCTGACCGGCCTGGTCGGCGGTCTGCTGGCGCCATTGTCGGGCGTCGTGCCCACCATCGGCGCTGCCTACATCGCCAAGGCGTTCATCACGGTGATCAGCGGTGGCGCGGCGATCCTGTCAGGCACCGCCGTCGCCTCGGGTCTGCTGGGCACCATCAACACCGCGATGACCTTCGCCTTCACGCCGGTGCTGGGCGAGGTGGCCCTGCTCGTCGCCGCCGTGATCCTGCTGCGCATCCTGCCGCAGGGCATCACCGGCCGTTTCTTCCAGAGGTCGCTGTGAACCGCGCCTTGCCCATCATCGGCAACATCACCGCGCTGCTGGCCGGGCTGGCGGTGCTGTTCGGGTTGCCGGCGTTTGCCGAGACCTACGTCATCATCAACGCCACGATCTTCGCCAGCTTCGCCATCCTGGCGCTGTCGCTGGCGCTGATCTGGGGTTATGCCGGCATCCTGTCCTTCGGCCAGGCGGCCTTCTTCGGGCTGGGCGGTTACACCTACGCTGTCGCCGCCATCAATTTCGGCGACACCACGGGCGCGGCGGCGCTGGCGATCGCGCTGCCGGCGCTGTTTGCCGCCCTGCTCGGCTATTTCATGTTCTGGGGCCGCATCAGCGACGTCTATCTCGGCGTGATCACGCTCACCGTGTCGCTGATCCTCTACCGCTTCGTGAACCAGACCGCGGGCGAGGAATGGAACATCGGCGAGGC